>Ga0209536_100017606_pt1 | contig 10109 bp, 10 predicted proteins | sample DeeMarSeWOR28_12_FD_187461 | JGI IMG/M metagenome (GOLD analysis project Ga0209536, IMG submission 187461) | Marine sediment microbial communities from White Oak River estuary, North Carolina - WOR-2-8_12 (SPAdes) (version 2) | ecosystem: Environmental > Aquatic > Marine > Intertidal zone >... | reverse complement strand
TTGGCAATTCTGATTACATTGTCGGCGGGCTTCAGCTATTTGAATCACCGGTTCATCCGGCTGCCCAACACCATCGGATTGATGCTGATCGCCCTGCTGGTGTCTCTGGGGATAGCCGCTTTAGGGCGCTTCGGCTTCGGCCTGCAGGCAGATGCCCAGCGGCTATTGGCCAGCATCGATTTCGATGAGACCCTGCTGCACGGCATGCTGTCGTTTCTGCTGTTTGCCGGTGCCCTGCACATCAACCTGGCAAACCTGGCCCGTCAAAAATACATCATCGGTTTGCTGGCAACAGTCGGTGTGCTGGGGTCGACGGTCATCATCGCGTTTATCAGCAAATGGGTCCTGGCCCTGCTGGGTATCGACCTGCCCATGATCTATTGTCTGCTCTTCGGCGCTTTGATTTCTCCCACCGATCCGATCGCCGTCCTCGGCATCCTAAAAAACATCGGGGTTTCCGAAAGCCTGGAAACCAAAATCTGCGGCGAATCTCTGTTTAATGACGGGGTCGCGGTAGTGGTGTTTTTGGTGTTTCTGAAAATCGCCACCGGCGGTCAGGAAGTCACCGCGATTTCGGTGTTAGGCCTCTTCTTTAAGGAGGCGCTCGGCGGGGTGGTGTTCGGGCTGCTGATCGGATGGGTGGCTTACTGGATGCTGAAAACCATCGACAACTACCAGGTGGAGGTATTGATCACCCTCGCGCTGGTCGCCGGGGGGTTTGCCCTGGCCGATGAGCTGCACCTCTCGGGCCCCATTGCCATAGTTGTCGCCGGCCTTTTGATCGGAAACCACGGCAGACTGCTGGCCATGTCTGATACGGTGCGAGAGCACCTCGACACGTTCTGGGAGCTGGTCGATGAAATCCTGAATGCGGTGCTGTTTGTCCTGATCGGACTGGAAGTGCTGGTGCTCACCTTCACCCGGGAATATTTCATTGCCGGGCTGGTGCTGATCCCGCTTTTGGTTCTGGCGCGATTTATCAGTGTGGGCTGGCCGGTGATGACCATGCGGTTGTTTCGCTCTTTCAGCCCCGATGTCGTTAAAATTCTGACCTGGGGTGGGCTGCGCGGCGGGATTTCCGTTGCCCTGGCATTGTCACTGCCGCCGGGGAAAAATCGCGAGGTTATTCTGGCCATCACTTACATGATGGTGGTATTTTCCGTTATCGTTCAGGGCCTGACCATCGGCAAATTAGTTGGTTGGAGTCAAAAAAAGCAAAAGGAACATTTAAAAGATTGAACATCGAACGTTGAATTAGAATGGGTGAGAATACAGACAGCGGCAAATAAGCCGTCAAGATCTATAAATCCGATTGAAAAAAACTAAAGAACCGGTGGAGCAAAGCGACATATTATTCGATGTTCGATGTTGGACGTTCATCTTTTTAATCAAATCTTTCTTCTTTCCAGGGATCAGCTGAGTTGCTGTAACCGGAGCTCTCATAGTATCCCGGCTCATCAACGGCTTCAAACCTGATCGCCTTGAGCCATTTGACGCTTTTGTAAAAATAGCGATCCGGCACCAGGCCGCGCACCGGTGCGCCATGGATGTGGGGCAGATCGCTGCCGGCATAACTGTGGGCCAGAATGACATTGTCTTTGCGAGCCTCGCTGATCGGGATGTTGCTTGAATAATCACCCGCGGCTTCAAAGATGACAAAGCGAGCGCTGTCTTTAACCTGGACCAGGTCCATGATGGTTTTCACGGGAACGCCGCGCCAGCGGGAATCCAGCAGGGTCCACCCCGTCACGCAATGAACATCGCAGGTCAGATCCATCTGTTTGAGATCCATCAGGTCGTCATATTTCAAGGTGCGGGGTTCGGCAGCTTCACCACCGATCTCAAGGCGCCAGTTGGACACGGTCCTGTCACCCCGGGTACCGCCCATATTGGGTAAGGCTTTGACCGCATGCTGACCGGGAGGGATTCGCGGTCTTCCGTCGGGCCGCAACTCAGCCGCGAGGGCCCGATTCTCGGAATCCATCAGCTTTACGAATACGCCCGGCAACCCGATTGACACCAGGGTTCCCCCGGCAGCTGCCATAAAATCCCGTCTGGTAATCTTTTTATTTTTTCCCATAGCCACCTCAAGTCGGTTGAAAACCGCTATTTTATTCAACGGATCTTCAAAAAGCTAAGCCTCATTATAACCCAAGTCAATCGCCACCATTATATACGGTTGCGTTCTGAGGGGTGATCTGCTAAATTACTGCTAATTATATCCGGTTGAATGAGCAGGTTAGCTGCCTGACGAATTGACTATTTGACTATTTTTCTATTTTCCAACCACAAGGAGACGACATTTCATGACAGATGAACAGCAAAATGAGCTTGAATTCAAACTCGATCGATCGAACCTGTACCTCGAAGAATCTTATACCGACCTGAAAGTCGGCACCATCAAACGCCTTACCCCGGTTAAGGCCGACGGGACGGAAGATAAATCCCGCCGAACGGTATTTGTCGGACATACCAGTGTCATGACCCCCAACGGCGCCCTGCCCATTCAAAATGTAATCGAAGCCAAAGAACTGTCGCAGGCCATTAAAAAATTTCCGGAGGCGTTACAGGCCGCCATGGACCGGCTTATCGAAGAGGTCAAAAAGTACCAGGAGCAGCAGGAATCCCAGATACAAACACCGGACTCGAACATTATCATTCCCGGACGGTAGATGGGACTGCACCGATTTAATAACCAGAGCTACCTGTAGCACCAGCAACGTAACCGATGGGATTTCTCAACTTTTTTTCAGGCAAAAACCCCGAAGATTATGACTTAAAAGGGGATAGATTCGCTGAAACCGGCGCTTACGGTAAAGCGATCGTGGAATACGAGCGTGCCCTGGAACGGCTGGAAAAAACAGCGCCCTGGGATGACGGCTTTCGCCAGAGCCTGAACGATAAAATCCACAGCAGTAAAGAAGCCCTGGCATTGCTGCACAAACAAAGCGCCGCAGACATGCTGGAGGCCGGCTATCACGAGGACGCCCAGCAGTATATTCAGCTGGCCCTGGACCTCACCGAAGATCCGGATCTCATCACCGATCTTGAGAGACACAAACGCGAAAGCGAAGCCCGCGCCCTGGAGGCGATTCAAATCGAAGAAAGCGACGTCGAACCCACCGAGCCGACGGAGCTCCAGGATGATCAGCCACCTGAACATGAGCCGGATGACGAATATTTCACGGCTCTGATCGGAACCCTTCCGGAAGAGATTCAGGATGCCTACCTGGACTACGGGGATGCCTTCAAAAATGGGTATCTGGCCCTGAACCAGGGAGACTTTAAATCGGCCGCCGTGTTTTTGCGGCGGGCATTGGAGGAAAATCCTGACCCGCAAAATTACATTGCCCTGGAGCTGGCAACGGCCTGCCTGAATCTGGGCGAATTTGAAGAGGCCCGCCGGCTGTTGGAGGAATTTCTGCAATACCATCCGGATACGCTGCCGGCCTATCAGCTGCTGTGCGAAACTTTCTGGGAAACCAGGGATTTCGATCGGGCTGAATCCCTGATCTCCGCGCTGCCCCCGGAGCTGGCAGAGTCTGTAGCCGGCTTTGTGCTGCACGGCGAGACCCTTTTTCATGCCGGGCGCTATAAGGAGGCCAAGGCCTTTTATCGGGAGTGCCTCAAAAACTACGAATGGAATGAAACCATTGCCCGCGCCCTGGCCAAGGCTCATGAAGCCCTGAATGAGCTGGCCAACGCCCGCAATGTTTACCGCGAAATCATGGACGGGTGCCGCAGTTGCCACTCGCGGATCGACCCTTATATTAAGCAAAAATACGCCGACCTCAGTTTTGCTTCAGGGCTCAACACCACCGAAGTTTTGGAACTCTATCTTGCCCTGGTGAGAGAGGTTCCGGAACACAAGGCGGATTATTATCAGAAAATCAGCAAGATCTATACCGCCCAGGGCAACAAGACCGAGGCCCGTCGGTTCGAGCTGTTTGCTGAAAAAGCAAAGGACGAAATTCAGTAATTAGAAGCTGTTTGCCATGGCCAACCAATACAGCGTTGAAATTCACCAATACATCAGTGAAAGAATAGCTGCGGCAACCAGCGCGCAGAAGAAGGCGGAAGCTGCCAATGATTCAGCCGCCCGCCGTTTCTATGCCGGCCAGCTTTACGAACTGGAAAAAATCCGTGAGTACATGGCACAGAATATCGATCTGAAGACACAAAAATACTACTAAACCGGCTTATAGCTCAAGCTCGCAATGCTCGCAGCTCATAGCTGATAGTTCATAGCTCATGGCGTGAGGCTCAGACTATCGGCTATGAGCTTTGAGCTATGAGCTCTCTATGCGGAGCACAGCGATGGCTTACGTATATTTATTGGATATGACCAAATTTGTTGAACAGAGAATTGCCGGAGTGCGCCTGGCGCTGGAAAACTTAAATGACAGTCCAGCGGAAAAGCAATTCCTAAAGGGGCGCACCAGTGCTTTACTGGAATTTCAGGAATTCCTCGTTCAAAATTACATCCCCAAACTACCCCGTCGTATCAGAGAAGCCTACCGCAGCCAGGGCAACGGATAATCGGAAGAGGACGTTCAGCAACAGATGCCTTTTACCCCCAATTTCATAGCACCGCCACATGAGTCACCGGAAGCGTTGTGGTTTGTCTATCACCAGCATCGCCTTCTCATCAAGACCGGCACCAATGGATACCGCGTGCCCCGCTTGCAGGAGCTGGACATATTTGGACCCTCCTTGATCCACAAACAATTTTTAGGCTCGCTGGATGAAATCCCATGTTATGCAGCCGAGTTGACAACCGATCGCCACCTGACCGGCGAATTCGCGCTAAAAGGTCTGCGGGAGCTTTTTTTCGGTCAAATGGAAGAGGAGCTGGTCTGGATCGCCGGCCAGGCAAACCAACTGGTCGACTGGAGTCGCAACCATCAGTTCTGTGGCCAATGCGGCCGGCCCACCGAGGACGGTCAGGACGAACGTGCCAAGGTTTGTGCCCGCTGCCAATTGATCAACTACCCACGGGTGTCACCGGCGGTTATCGTAGCGGTTGTAAAAGGAGATAAAATTCTTCTGGCCAATAATGTTCGGTTTAAATCTGGATATTACAGTGTGCTGGCAGGATTCGTGGAGCCCGGCGAAAATCTCGAAGAATGCGTCGCCCGGGAAATCAAGGAAGAAGTCGGGATATCGGTAAAAAATATCCGCTACTTCGCCAGTCAACCATGGCCCTTTCCCAATTCACTGATGGTGGCCTTTCTGGCCGACTACGCCGGCGGCGAAATCAACACCGACCAGACTGAAATCAGAAATGCCGGCTGGTTTTCCGCCGACAACCTGCCCAATATTCCCCCCAGGATTACCATCGCCCGCCAGCTCATCGACTGGTTTATAAATCGTGGGAAGTGATAAAATCACTCCCCACGATTTAGCTCATAGCTGATAGCTCATGGCTCATAGCAAAGATGGGAATCAGAAGTTCCTATTGGGAGCGGCTTTCCAGCCGCGATCTGCCATGCTTCAATGGACGAAGTCCATCGCGGCTGGAAAGCCGCTCCCACATCCCCAAATTGTAAATTGGCGCCGTAAGGCCGCCATTTGTTCGAAAGCCCCGCTAAAACGCAGAGGGACTGGCCATCTATTCTAAAAAGATTAATGTGTGCAGCAAGGCTTAGCGTGTCGGACAGATAAAATTCGGGGGCATTTCTTTTGAATCCATCTAAATTTGGGCCCGAGGGGCCCTGAAATGTTCGCGAGCGAGGCCTCACACGAATTTAAAGCGGAGCGTACACGCTAGTACGTGAGCATTTAAATTCGCGGGAGAACGAAGCTCCCGGACATTTCAGGGCCCCTCGGGCCCAAATTTTAGATGGGTTTGAGGACTTGGATTGTGACGTTAGTGACCAGGTCCTTCACCTTGTCCCGATATTCGGCCATATGCGGCGCCTTGAGGTGGGCCCGCAGGGCATCGATGTTGCGCCAGGCTTCGACCAGGATCACCGCATCTGCGCGGATCTCACCCTGAGAGGGCAAGTCGCCGTCGACGTCGACGAAAGGGTCGTAGGCCAGGCAACCGTCTTCGTCCTTCACCTTGGGGATATTTTCATTCAAAATGGGCAAAAACGCTTCACGGCAGCCGGGCTTCAGCTCGATGGTGGCGATCACTTGTATCATGTCCGCATCCTCCTTCTCAGTGGTACCGAAACCAATTCACTTTAAAGGATAACATCCCGATTGGCAAGTTTAGGATCATAGCCTTATCCCGTCGCAGTCTAATTTTTGAAAAAAGCTTAAGATCGGACTCTTTTAGGTCGATATAATTTGAGCCGGGAATATAGGGTCTTTTCTGACACGGCGGTTACAAAAAATCAAAACACTCGAGGTCATTCAAATGATGAAGTCCAATCGCAATATAACAGTTCTGGCCATCCTACTATTATGTTTATCCGTTCTTTTGGCATGTGCGCATACGGAAAAGGTGCTGGTCCCACCGCGTGTCGATTTAACACCCTATAAGGCCATCGGTATTATCGATTTTTCCAGCACCCCCAGAGACGATTTGTGCGGGTATGTGACTCAACATTATATCCAAACCGTTCAATCGGCCCAACCGGGCGTGCGATTTCTGGAACTGGGCAGCAAAGAACAGGTCCTCTCCAGGATAGCGCGTAAAGATTTTGACCCGGACGCCATTAGATCCATCGGCACGGCCTATAATGTCGATGCATTGATTTTCGGACATTTAACCACTACTGATCCAAAACCGACATTGCGATTGTCTTCGTCGTTGCAGTCATTGCAGGCCGGCGCGGTTGTAAAAGCATCTCTTAGCGCCAAAATCTGGGAGACCGACAGCGGTGTTATTCTCTGGACAAACTCCACTGCAAAAAAGAAAAAGGTCGCGGGCTTGCGGGCCAATGCAAACGGTGACTTTAAGTTTGGTGCATCAGACCCAGAAGATGCTTACGGGCAGCTTGTCCCGGAAATGATCTATGCCAACACGGCCGATTTCAGATCATATTACGAATACCGCAAGGTCAAATGATAAAGCGACGGGTAGAAATAATTTCGTGCGTTCCCCGCTATATGATGGGATCGGCCACCGGATGCCACCTGCCCGGCTTGAAAATCAAGCATCGGCCCCAGGCTTAACTCAATAATTCCATATCTGGAAATATTTCAATTTTTTACGGGTGTCTCCGAGGGGGTATCCGGCAGCATATGTCCGTCGAGAACCGGCGGGGTGAATCCTTTTATCCAACCCAAAACAACTGGTGTAAAAAAAAATTATAAAATTAAACTCGAAACTGGTTGACAAATGGTTAATGAAAATTCATATTATGATTCACAATCAGCAGGATCTCGCGCACTCCCTTTATTCCCCGCTGTGTTCAATAGTTAGGTAATATTTTCGCCCTTTTATCTTGTACATGAAAGGTAAATCAGAATGCCGCAAGCCAGCTCGAATTACAATATTTTTGTTTTAAATCCGGAGCTTGTAAAGGAGTGGCATCCAACCAAAAACGCCGGATTAAAACCCCGGGATATAACACCCGGGTCAGGACGAAAGATCTGGTGGATCTGCAATCAAAGCCACGAGTGGGAAGCTGTTGTTTATAGCCGAAGCCGGGGCAGCGGCTGCCCTTATTGCAACCGCTCGCAACTGGATAATCACAATGGTGTCACAGTCTCAAACTCCGAATTTAGATTGGAATGGCACCCGACCGCAAATGCCGGTCTAAGCCCGGCCTATTGGACGACCGATGCTCCTGGCGCTGTATGGTGGCTATGTCGCGCAGGGCACAAGTGGCAGGCGACTTTCAAAGCCCGGATAAGGGGCAGAGGTTGCCCCATTTGCAACCCCCAGCAGGATAAACAGGTTAAGTCCCAAAGCCTGCCCGAAACCAACAAAGGCGTGCTTATCGAGAGAACGGACTCAATGCTTGAAGAAGAGTCTCTTGAAAGCATATTCGGCACTGATTATCGAAAAATAAAGCGTTTTCGGACAAAAGCCACCGTCAGCATCCAGGTTTCGTCAACCAGCGACCTCTTTTACGCCCAGCTCAAGAACTTCAGCCATAAGGGCATGTGCCTTGAAACATCAACATCATTACCGCCGGGAACAAAAGTCAAAGTAAATTTGGATCAACCGCTGTCCGCAAATGCGCCTGAAAGCTATGACTCAATCATAAAATGGTGCAAGGGCCTCACCGATGAGGAAGGATCGGTTTATAATTACGGGCTGGGGCTGAAATTTATCTAAAAGCCGCGAATTGCTCCCACCTTTTTCAATTTTTTTTCACGATATTCTTTTCTCTGGGTTCACCTCATCGCTATAACCTGATTTTAAATAACAGGGACTATTGTTCTTGCTGACTTAAAAATTATGAATTTCTTCTTTACAAATCTTCCCCTTGTTCAATATTGAATAGGAACACATTTTTCACTGGCAGCCGGTTGCCCCTGAAGATAGATAAGATATGGTTTCATTTGATTGAATGATTGGATAATCCGATGACAGATGATCCCAACCGCAGCAGATTCATTCCCTTTCGCAAAGCAGATATAGTTGCCATGTGCTGCGAAGCGTCCGGATGGACGCCGGGAGAAGCGGATGAATTTCGAGAGTTCTTTCGCATTCTGGAAGCGCTCTTCCACTTCGAGTATCACCGCAACCTCGAAACCCTCAAAAACTGCTACGCACCCTTTAACCCGGATGCCGACACACGCTTGCTAACCCAATACACGTCCGAACAAAAGCGTCAGCTGCATAAAGAGCTGGTCACCGAATTAACGACTGTGCTGAATGCCGCCAACTTCGAACAGATAACCGCCGAAGATCTGGAACAGGCCCTGACCGAAGAATCGTTGTTTAAGATTCGGCTGGAAGTTGATTTTAATGACTTCGATGACGTTATCTTCTTCCGCCGCGGCGAATCCGTCAAACAAGAGACCCTGGTAACACTATACGGCCTCAGGAAAAAACGCTTCAGGTTCACCAACTATGACCGGGTGGCGGTGTATATAAAATTCAAGGAGCAGCCATACTTCGACGAAAGCAACCGCCGCAGCTTGAATTTTCTGCCCGGATCCACGATTATCAAGCTTTTTAAAAACGTTCCCAAAGCAGACCTCGAAATGCTGTTCCCCAACAGCAAGGTGCGAATGAAAACCATCGACAAACTGATTATCGGCGTCCCGGCCGCTGTCAGCGGTATTGTCGTCATCGTGACCAAACTCGGCGCAACCCTGATTTTGATGGCATCGGTGGTTGCGTTCTGGTTGGGATTGAGCAAGGAAGAAACCCAGCTGAATCAAAAACATCTTATCGCCCTGGGCGCCGGGCTGGCGACTTTGGGTGGCTTTCTTTTCCGACAAATCAGCAAGTTTAAAAACCGAAAAATTAAGTTTATGAAAGCCCTTTCCGACAATCTTTATTTCAAAAACCAGGATAACAATGCCGGCGTGTTCTACCATTTGATAGATGCCGCTGAAGAAGAAGAGGTCAAAGAAGCAATCCTGGCCTACTTCTTCCTGCTGATGGAAAATCAGCCCACGGAAAAAGAGACACTTGACGATCTCATTGAAAAATGGTTTGAAGCCAGGTGGAACTGCAAGATTGATTTTGAAATCGATGACGCCTTGAAAAAACTGGAACGTCTTGAACTGGTCACCCGCAACGGCGCCGCCCTGCAATGCTTACCTTTGACAGACGCCAGGCGCCAGCTGGACCATATCTGGGACAACTATTTCACTTCCAAATGATCCCGGCAACGCCGGGTGTCAATGGTTATTGGTTATTCGTTATTGGGTTGAAAGCATTATGTAGCTGCATTATTGCCCGGCCTTGTCCATTAACCGATAACAAATACCGAATAACTTCTCATTGAGCGCTTCGTGATCAATGATAGACCGGAGGTTGACAAATGAAAGCATACGAAAAACTCGGCGCCTTCTATCTCGGCAAGTCATTTGACATGGCGGCACAACAGCTAAAAGACGAACTGATGCTGTATGATTCCAAAGATCTCAACACCCATGCCGTAATCATCGGCATGACCGGCAGCGGCAAGACCGGCCTGGGCATCTCCCTGTTGGAAGAAGCACTGATCGACAACATACCGGTCATCGCCATC
>Ga0209536_100017605_pt1 | contig 10109 bp, 6 predicted proteins | sample DeeMarSeWOR28_12_FD_187461 | JGI IMG/M metagenome (GOLD analysis project Ga0209536, IMG submission 187461) | Marine sediment microbial communities from White Oak River estuary, North Carolina - WOR-2-8_12 (SPAdes) (version 2) | ecosystem: Environmental > Aquatic > Marine > Intertidal zone >... | reverse complement strand
ATTCCGGATACATTTTTGCAATTATCGCTGTAGTTGTCACTATAGCTGTAATGCTGATCACATATCAACGTGGTCTCGTAATGCGGATCCTGGTACGTATTAGCGGATATTTTCCAGAACGTTTGCAAAAATATTCGATACCACGATTACGTGCTGGTATCGACAGCCTCGAGGTCTTGCAAAGCAATCAAGATTTACTAAAGATAGGAATATGGTCCGCTATTGTTTGGGGAACTGCGATTCTCAACAATCAACTGACACTTTTGGCACTAGATATTCATTTGCCCTTAACAGCTTCAATTCTAATTTTGATTGCCCTCCAAGCAGGGATTACAATCCCCTCCGTGCCTGGACGTTTTGGTATTTTTGAATATATCTGTGTATTGACTTTGGGATTATATGGGGTCGATCAAGCAACCGCCTTCAGCTATGGAATATTATTACATGCTATTGTTATGCTCCCAACAACTTTGCTGGGATTACTTTTCTTTATCTCATCGGGTCTATCACGGGAGGATGTCAGTATCAGAGCTCCAACATCGATGAATTCTACAACAAAAAAATCCGAAATCAATCAATCTTCCTCGAACATTGTAGAACAATCAGAAGGTAACTGAGGAGTGAAACCAGAACAGGTAAACATTTTAGGTGTGCATGTTAATTGCGATGACAAACTGACGATCCTAAATAAGGTGGCTAAATGGGCAGATGAAAATAATCCTCGAACGATAACGTATGTCAATGCACATTGCATAAATTTATCCTACAAAAACCTTGAATACCGTGATGTAATCAATCATTCCGATTTAGTTTATTCAGACGGGATTAGCGTTGTTTGGGCGAGTCAGTTCCTGGGGGGGTGTCGTTTAGCAAAAATTACTGGTCGTGAATGGATATTTGATCTATGCGAGCTGGCAGTTACAAATAATTTACGTCTATATATTCTCGCTGGTGCTCCCAATATAGCCCAAAGAGCGAGCGAAAATCTAAAAGATAGATGGCCAGAGTTAAAAATAGTTGGCGCATCAGACGGTTACTTTAAGAAAAAAACAAACGATCAAATTATCGAGGAAATTAATTCAACCAAACCGCATGTGCTGTTTGTAGGTATGGGATCCCCGCAGCAAGAATTTTGGGTATCGAAACATAGGGACCTGATCAACGTTCCGATCTGCTGGGCTGTGGGGGCATTATTCGATAATGTCGCCGGAGTTGAGCCAAGTGTCCCCTCCTGGATGAATAAAATTGCTTTAGAATGGTTATGGCGCTTGTTTATCGATCCCAAAGGGAAATGGAAACGCTACATACTTGGGAATCCATTATTTGCTGCCAGACTAATACAACAAAAACTTACCGGTAAATCTAGATGAACATATCAATAAAACTGGCAATCCTTGACATCACCGTTAGGGATGACTATAATCTGCCATATCCAAGCGGGTGTCGCCAAGTGGTAAGGCAGTAGCTTCCCAAGCTACCATTCGTGGGTTCGAGTCCCATCACCCGCTCTTTGAAATCCGCCGCTCAGGCGGATTTTGTCTTTAATGATCGATAATCTATTGATAGATGATTTTCACCTGTTTACACAAATGATCATTATAAAATTTTTGCAATGCTTCATCACATCAATCAAACATGCTCCTATGTTATACTCAACAAAATTATTGTGATTTATACATTCAAAGAAAAAACTTCAAAGGGAACTATGGAATCACAGACGTATATTAACATTGCACAGCAATATGGCGCCAATAACTACCACCCTCTCGACGTGGTGATCTCTCGTGGAGAGGGTGTTTGGGTTTATGATGTCGATGGAAATCGCTACCTGGATTGTCTAAGTGCATATTCCGCTTTAAATCAAGGTCATGTCCATCCATTTATTCTTGAAGCCTTAATAGACCAGGCGAAGAAACTCACCCTGACGTCGCGCGCCTTTAGAAACGACCAGTTGCCCCTGTTATTAAAGGAGCTGGCGGAAATCTCCGGTTATGAGATGTCGCTGCCAATGAACAGCGGCGCAGAAGCGGTTGAGACCGCTATAAAACTGGCACGCAAATGGGCTGCCGAAATCAAAGGAATACCCCCGAATCAATCGGAAATCATTACTTGTGAGGGGAACTTCCACGGAAGAACAATCACAATTATTTCTTTCTCTAGTGAACCGCTCTATCGCGAAAACTTCGGACCATTCACACCAGGATTCTTTACTGTTCCATATGGTGACGTGAATGCGATTGAAGCAGCGATAACCGCGAATACAGCTGCAGTGTTGATCGAACCGATACAAGGTGAGGCTGGTGTGATCGTTCCCCCAGATGGTTATCTGAGAGCGATACAAGATATTTGTAAAAAGAATAATATTCTCTTAATGGCCGATGAGATTCAAACTGGTTTGGGTCGGACTGGACGATTATTTGCTACTAACCATGAGCAAGTTCGTCCTGACATTGTCATTATCGGCAAAGCGCTATCTGGTGGCTTCTACCCGGTATCTGCGGTACTGGCAGACCGTGAATTGTTAGGGCTGTTTCAGCCAGGCGAACATGGTTCGACTTTCGGAGGTAATCCACTTGGTGCAGCTGTAGCCCGTGCTGCCCTGAAAGTGATCATTGAGGAGAATTTGATCGATAACGCCTCGATCCTTGGTGAATATTTTGAAGAGCATTTGGCAGAGATACCGAGTCCGTACATTAAAGAAGTGCGGGGAAAAGGTTTACTCATCGGCGTGGAATTAAAAGAGGAGGCTGGTGGGGCCAGACGATTTTGCGAGGCATTGATGAACAAAGGTATCCTAGCAAAAGAAACGCATCAGCATGTAATCCGCTTTGCACCTCCCCTGGTGATTACGAAGTCTGAGATCGATTGGGCTATACCGCGAATTCGAGAAGTGCTCACGATGGCATAAAACGAGGTGAATAATGAACATCGGCATTCCAAAAGAAAGACGACCTTTTGAATATCGGGTTGGGCTTTCTCCTGCTGGTATTCAAATGTTATCTGCAGCAGGTCATACTTGTTTTGTTGAACATAATGCCGGAATTGGGGCTGGATTCAGTGACCAAGATTACGAAGATGCGGGTGCCAGAATTGTTTACTCTCCCCATGAAGTCTTTGGGCGTGCAGAACTTCTACTCAAAGTGACAAGGCCATTAGCCGAAGAAATCGAATGGTTGCGTCCCGGCATCACACTTGCCGGTTTGCTTCACCTAGGATCTGCTCGACAGGATAAGATCGCCCTTCTTCAAGAAAAAGAAATAACAGCGATTGCATATGAAAATATTCGCTTGGCTAGCGGTAATGTACCGATAAGGAAACCACTAAGTCAGATTGGAGGTCGATTGGTTGCTCAAATTGCCGCCAATTTATTACAAAATAATGCTGGTGGAAAGGGAATATTATTAGAAGGGGTTGCTGGAGTTCCTCCCGCGGAGGTTGTCATTATCGGTGCCGGCATTGCTGGCACATGTGCTACCAGAGCATTTCTGGGGATGGGCGCTCATGTTACAGTTCTGGATAACGATATTAATGCAATGAACCGCATCTTCGAATCCACTAAAGGCATCGTTACGATGATCTCAAATCAAATAAATATATCCAGAGCCTGTGCCTATGCAGATGTCGTAGTAGGTGCAATACTCGTCCCTGAAACCCTTCCGCCAAAAGTTGTGACAAGGGAAATGGTTCGACGAATGAAGCCGCGTTCAATACTCATGGATGTTAGTATCGACGAAGGTGGATGTATTGAAACTTCCCGACCCACCAACCATGAACAACCAACATTTATTGAAGAGGGAGTTATACACTATTGTGTTCCCAACATACCAAGTATTGTTGCAAGGACGTCAACCCACGCTTTTCAAAATGCTGCATACCCATTTATTCAAGAATTAGCCAATAAAGGAACAGAATCGGCAATCAATGACAATCCAGCCATCGAGAGAGGCGTGGCAGTTTTCATGGGAGAACTCAAACACATATCTCGTCTCCTACCAAAAAATAGGAGTGAGTGATGGATCTGGAAAATTTATATAAATCCAGAGTCGTAACTGCTGAGGAAGCTGTGAAGCATATCAAGTCAGGTGATCAAGTATTTTTATCTGGAAACTGTTCAGTACCCCAAATACTACTCTCATCACTCGTTGATTATGCACCTGAATTGGAAAACATAGAGATCATTCAAGCATTAACCATAGGTCCAGCGGATTATGTATCTCCCGAGATGGAAGGACACCTGCGGGTAAACACGATATTCGTGAGTGCCAATAACCGAGCTGCCGTTAATAAGGGTCAAGCCGATTTCACCCCGGTTTTGTTATCCGAATTTCCTCTACTATTCAGAGATGGACATCTACCATTGGATGTGGCTTTAGTCCATCTCTCACCTCCTGATAATTACGGTTTCTGTAGTATTGGCATCGAGGTAGGTTTGACGAAATCTGCAGCTGAGGCAGCTAAGCTAATTATCGCAGAAGTAAATCAACAAATGCCTCGTACTTTGGGGGATTCATTTATCCACATCAGTAAGTTGGATTACATCGTATCCGTTGATTATCCCCTCGCAGAAATGAAAATGAGTGATGAAAAGTCATCAGAAGTAGCTGATAAAATCGCTGAATTTATCGCTGAATTGATTCCTGATGGCGCTACCATGCAAATGGGGATTGGTGCTATCCCGGATGCAGTGCTTAAACATCTATTTGAAAAGAAAGACCTCGGAATCCATACTGAACTCTTCTCAGATGGTGTTATTGATCTGGTAGAAGCTGGGGTGTTGACAAATTCTATGAAAACACTGCACCCAGGAAAAATAATTGCAGGTTTTGTTATTGGTACTCGTCGCTTATATGATTGGGTCGATGATAACCCCCTAATTGAGTTTCACCCAACCGAGTATGTGAACGATCCATTCATTATTGCTCAAAATGATCGTATGGTAGCTTTAAATTCAGCGATTGAAATTGATCTAACTGGACAAGTATGCGCAGACAGTATTGGACCAAAAATCTATAGTGGCGTTGGAGGTCAATTCGATTTTATCTACGGTGCGTCTAGATCGAGAGGTGGAGTACCAATTATTGCGCTTCCGAGTACTGCCAAGAATTTTAGCCGGATTGTATCGATGCTAAAACCAGGCGCAGGGGTTGTGACTACGCGCAATCACGTCCATTATGTGGTTACTGAGTATGGTATTGCTGATCTTTTCGGTAAAACGATCCGACAAAGAGCGCATAATTTGATCAATATCGCTCATCCTAAACACCGTGAAGAATTAACCCGAGAAGCAAAGTCGCTACATTATATCTAATCAAATTCCATAAATAGCGATAAAAAATTTCCTTAGAGTACTTTCTTTCCTACGATCCATCCCTTTGGAACAAAACCAAGTAGAGCAATATGGATCGTTTCTATCAAGAAAAAATATCCAATGCCATATCTGCTAATAATCCTTGCACTGATATTTGATTTTATTAATGGTTTTCATGACTCATCAAATATTGTCGCTACTGTTATATCCTCCCGTGCATTACACCCACGAGTGGCTTTATTTACCACGGCGCTAGCACATTTTCTCGCTCCATTTCTATTTGGCGTTGCGGTTGCAGAAACAATTGGTCTCGGTCTCATCGATCCTAGAGCTGTAACAGATGTTGTGATCACAGCAGCAGTGCTATCTGCGATTATCTGGAATTTACTCACATGGTATTTGGGAATGCCATCCTCATCCTCCCATGCGCTGGTTGGCGGTTTGCTGGGTGCAGCAATTTTATCGGAGGGTATAAATGTCGTTAATTTTATAGGTCTATTTTGGATTCTGTTCGCTTTATTTATATCCCCACCGCTCGGATTAGCTAGCAGCTATTTATTGATGCTTATCACACAATATGTTTTCAGGTCTGCATCCCCGAGAGTCAATACATTCTTTAAACGAGCCCAAATTATAACCTCCCTAAGTTTAGCCTTATCGCATGGAACAAACGATGCACAGAAAACTATGGGACTGATAACAATGGGTCTGGTTGCTGCCGGTATTCAAGACACATTTCAAGTCCCTATGTGGGTTATTTTCCTTAGTGCTGGAGCGATTGCTTTTGGCACCGCAGTTGGAGGTTGGCGATTAATTCACACGCTTGGGGGGAAAATATATAAAATTCGGCCAGTACACGCCTTTGTCTCTCAAACAGCGTCATCTTTTGTTATTTTCGGAGCCTCGCTCTTAGGAGGACCTGTGAGTACAACCCAGGTAGTTAGTTCAACTATTATGGGTGCTGGCGCAGCAGAACGTCTTTCTAAAGTTCGCTGGTCAGTAGCACAAAATATGATCGTTATCTGGATTCTGACAATTCCATTAACTGCAATTCTGTCTTCAGGGATATACTTGTTTTTTACCAATATTTTCTGAAGAAATTATTAAAAATTTTTTCTATGAATCGACAATCCATCCCCACATCAAGAAAATTTCACAATTACCCGTAAAAGAATTATACTAATATTGGGTGAAACATATGGATCCTGACATTGCATATATCCCTGGGCGCCCAAGAAAAAAACCACTCCTACTAAATAGATTCTTACCGCCATTACCTGAAGGTATCGTATCAACTTGGTTGCGAAGTAACCTGCCACAAGGATCATGGGTGATTGATCCATTTGGTGTATCCCCACAACTCGCCATGGAAGCAGCTCAATCTGGATATCGGATCTTGGTTATCGCTAAGAACCCAATCATCCAATTTCTATTGAAATTATATGCTGATCCTCCCAATACCGCTGAATTACAGACAGCATTAGCTACTTTGGCTACAACCAGGATAGGGACAAATCGCTTAGAACCTTATATAAACAATCAATACCTAACTGAATGCAATCAATGTGGTCAAGAAATAATTGCTGAAGCATTCGTTTGGGAACGTGAATCATCAAGTCCATATGCTCGAATTTATCGCTGTCCAAATTGTAAAGATACGGGTGAACATTATGTCAACGTGGATGATTCGACCCGGGCAAGCCAATATTTAACATCAGGTATTTACCGGGTACGCGCAATCGAACGGATCATATCTAGCACAGATCAAGACCGTCCCCATGTAGAAGAAGCAATTAACTCATACCTGCCACGCGCTTTACACAATTTAGTGACATTGATTAACAAGCTGGAAGGATTTACTGAGACAAACTCCACTGATCCTCAGATTCAATCATCACTCCAACTTCATCTGGCTGGGTTAATGCTCCACGCGTTCGACAAAGCTAATACATTATGGACATATCCAACTGCTAGAGAACGCCCACGAAAATTAACCATTCCTCCCAGATTTCTTGAAAATAATATTTGGTCAGCACTTGAAGAGGCAGTTAATCTAATCGGTTCAACAGAAAAAGCCATCCCACTAACCCATTACCCAGATATCCCCCCTGAAAGTGGTGGTGTGACAATATTTTCTGGAACACTCAAGGAACTTGGAGAGATGTTTGATACTTCTGAAGAGTCAAGAATAAAATTCGAAGGTGTTGTTACGAATTTTCCTAGGCCCAATCAGGCATTTTGGACGCTTTCAACACTATGGGCTGGTTGGTTATGGGGTAAGGAACATATCCAACAATATAAACATGTCTTTCGACGACGCCGCTATGATTGGTCTTGGCACAGCAACGCTCTCAACCAAGTTCTCAAAAATCTATCAGACATGCTACCAAATAATAAACATTTCTTAGGCTTGATTTGTGAGGTGGAACCAGGATTCTTGACCTCTGCGCTCGTGGCGTCGGTTTATGCAGGCTTTAATATCCAAAGTCTATCTCTTCGTGCAGATCAAGAAATAGCACAATTAATTATGAATCTAGAAGATCAAATTAATCAGCCGAATGATGAAAGCGCATACCCACAATTAGTATCCCAAATTATTGAAGATACCTCATTACGATATATTTACGCCCGCGGTGAGCCCGTAGAATATATTCAACTATGCGCAGCAGGCTTATTTCCACTAATAAAAAGCCATTCGGGTATTTTTGACGCTGAGCTATCCACTGCTGAGAAGTACAGCCTTTTCCATGAAAAACTTGAAAATGTGTTCTCTGTTAGCAAAGCCTATAAAAGATATGGCAGCAGCGAAAAATCACTAAGCGTTGGACAATGGTGGGTCACGAATGATGACCCTGATATTATTCAACAAACTCCCCTTGCAGATAGGGTTGAAGAATTTATTGTTCAATATCTTCAAGAAAATACTTTTTCGACTTTACCAACCTTAGATAAAGTGGTTTGCGATTCATTTCGAGGTCTATTCACCCCAGATTACAATTTTATTAGAGAATGCCTGGAGTCTTATTGCGATCCAGACTCGATAAAATCCGGCTACGCGAAGATCAGGACACAAGATCTCCCAGAAGTCCGTCAAATGGGCATAATGTCTATGCGCAGCTCACTCAAGATGATTGGAATATCTCTCGGTTTCTCGAGTGAAAACGAACAACCCATAATCTGGAGGGAAATCAATGGTGAGTTAGCCTATGTTTTCTATATTCTCACCAACGCAGCTTTCGGCAGAATAATATTTACGAACCCTTTCCCAGCGAAACATTCATTTATCGTGATACCTGGTAGTCGCTCCCATTTAACAACATATAAATTGAAGCATAATTCAAGGCTACGGATAGAAATTGAGACAGGTTGGCGATTCTTAAAATTTCGCCATATCCGTAGACTCGTTGACGCAAAAGTCATTAACCGAGATAACCTCATCGAACAACTTGAAATCGATCCCCTGTCCGAGGATGATCCACAATTGAGACTATTATAGATAGTATGAATTAAGGATATGGTGGAATTATTGTAACTGGTGGGGGTTCTGTCCTTCGCGGTGGTCGAAGAGTTGGTGTTGGTGAAATCGTGGGTGTTAATGTCTGAGTCGGTGTTGGCGTTGGTGTTGGAGTCGGCGTCGATGTTAATGTTGGTGTGGGAGTATTTGTCGCTGTTGGTGTTGGTGTCGGAACTTGAATATTCAACCTCCTTTCAGTCTCAGCATAAGTGTCCATCAGACTAAAGATTGATAATTTCAATGTGATCTCTCCAGTATCAATATCTTCCAGGTTCCATTCATAAATTATTCCTGGTTGTTCAACTGGTGTAGTATCACGTTTAAGTGTTGTCCATTGAACTGGATCTGGTCCTCGGCCATATTCCAATTGGTAATAACCAAAACCCTTACTGGCTGCTGCTTGCCCAAAGATTTCCAACGGATTTTGCCTGATCGTTTCGCCATCATTGGGGGATGTGATCTGCAGTAATGGTCGTGAGTCATCCATACTACATTCGCGGCTGGGAGTGAAGAATATAGGAGTCGAAAAACCTAGCTGTTGTGCCAATGCTTGCCCGGCTGGATCTTCCCTTATCCATTTGATGGCCCAAGGATCATCCACATTCAAGGTCAATATTTCATCAGTGAAATCGTTACACACTTCTGAAGCCTCCAATCCTGTCCAGGTATCAATAACGGTATTTTTCCACAGATCCTCGCTCTTCGGAAGAGGTGGCTGGCCAGATGCAAAAAGCTCACTTCTTTGATTTGGACACCATTGTGATGGCTCTGTCCCTGATATTGAACAAATAACCCGCTCTGAAATACCCGCAGGCCTTACAAAGGCTGAAGGATTTCCACCTGTTAATTGTTGAATTCCTACCTGCATGAATTCTGACCAGATTGGTGCTGCTCCCATCACGCCTGAGATATTTTGCATGGATGTATAATCAGCATTCCCAATCCACACCCCGACAGCCAAGTCAGGTGTGTAACCTAATGTCCAATTATCTCTGAAATCGTTTGTTGTGCCAGTTTTCGCAGCTGCGGAGAAAGGTAGGTTGAGAACAGAATCCGGTCCGAACGCCGGCGTACGGGCTTGATTATCAGACAGTATTGAGGAGATCAAATAAGTATGTTCAGGACGGATAATATATTCACCGGCCTGGGGCATATATTCATAAACAATATCTCCAGCCATATCGGTAATCTTCGTGATCGCTACAGGCTTAATACGCCCGCCTCCGTTTGCAAAAACCGAATAAGCTCCAGTCAACTCCAATAATGTCACTTCTCCCCCACCCAGAG
>Ga0209536_100017604_pt1 | contig 10110 bp, 10 predicted proteins | sample DeeMarSeWOR28_12_FD_187461 | JGI IMG/M metagenome (GOLD analysis project Ga0209536, IMG submission 187461) | Marine sediment microbial communities from White Oak River estuary, North Carolina - WOR-2-8_12 (SPAdes) (version 2) | ecosystem: Environmental > Aquatic > Marine > Intertidal zone >... | reverse complement strand
TGTTGTCTCATATGCGAGCTTATTCTGCCACCGGCGCACCAAAAGGAGGTCATCTCATGAACATCTACAGCAAAGGTCAAGTGCAAGGGCAATTTGGTCACTTCTCAGAAGGGCTTACAAGAGATCTTGGCGTGGTTGAAGTCATCCTTCGCGACCGACATCGGTTCTTTGAAGAGATTCGCGACGGGGCTGAGGTGCGGGAGAAAACGCGGGCTATGCTGGTTTCGAGCACTGCTTTCTTGGCCGTTTACGGAGCAGTGCTGGGCTCCACCCACAGCCTGTTACAGGCCATCAGTTCTGCCACCAAGTTGCCCATCCTCTTCCTAATCACGTTGACTATCTGTGTTCCAGCCCTCTATATCTTTAGCGTCCACTTCGGCTCCAACCAGCGACTGAGGCAAAGCATCGCCCTCGTCCTGGCAGCCATTACCGTCACCGCAGTGGTGTTGCTCAGCTTATTTATAGTGATAGAAAGAAGAGTTTCACAGCCGATCCTCGACCTGGGTCTCTTCCGCAGCCGTATTTTTGCCAGCGGCGTTGTCAGCATGGGTATCATGTTCCTTTGTATATCTGCCAACACATTTCTCGCACCCTTTTACCTCGTTCATGGGCTTGGCCGTTCCTACGCACAGTCCGGATTACTTCTCGCGGTCGTCTCCTCGACTACCATTTTCGTAGGACCGGTCAGCGGCTGGCTCTCAGACAAGATAGGCACGAGGATATTATGTACCATTGGTATGACCCTTATTTCTCTAGCTCTCTTCCTTCTTAGTCGATTGGGCACCGAATCGACCACTTTAGAAATAATATTCCGTTTCGTTATCCTCGGTTTCGGATTAGGTCTGTTCTCTGCACCGAACAATAGCTCAATCATGGGTTCGGTACCCAGGGAGAATCTCAGTACAGGGTCGGCTATGATTGCCACCGTCAGGCAGGTGGGAATGTCCAGTGGCATAGCCATTGCCGGGGCAACCTTCACCTGGTTTACCGGAGATGTTCCCATTGATACGCTCGATGCTCCCTTACTCGTCAACGCCTTTCAGAACAGCCTTCTAATTGCTGCCATCATTTGCAGTGTTGCCATCATCACCTCCTGGGTCCGCGGTAGGAGTAAAACTCAGACCTTGGAGACAACACCTTCCATCGGTTGACACCATTCAAACTCGCAGGCATAATTGGATGCCCGCACCGTATTCAAGAAACAGCCAGATCATGGATTGCCAGAACCAGCAATTAAGATTATCCATAAGACGCCCAAGAGTTATTGGCAAGGTCGACGGTAGTATAAGAAATGAGTAAAGAACACAGAATTGATGCTGGAGGCATTATCATACAGGACAACAGAATCCTACTTGTCAGATATAAAGACCTACAAGGACAGAGTTACTTGGTTGGGCCTGGTGGCGGTGTGGAGGATGATGAGAGCACTATCCAAGCACTGGTTAGAGAAGTAGAAGAAGAAACAGGGCTCGAGGTTAGTCCCGGGAGAGTACTCTTTATTGAGGATTTGGTTTCCAGAAAGTATCGGTTTGCCAAAATCTGGTTCCTATGTGAACCTGTTGGCGGACAATTGATGAACACTCAAGGCGCAATCGACGAGGGAATCATTGAAGTCGGCTGGTACCGTAAAGAAGACCTCAAGTCTGAGACTGTTTATCCCCCACCTATCATGGATACTGATTGGCAGCAGTTCTTCGAAGACAATTGGGAAACCCAATACCTGGATTTAAGACATGCTGATTTCTAATAATCATTTCCGCCACGAGCTAATATGACTGAAATGACCAGTGAACCAGGCCTGAGACTTATTGAAATAAAAAGAAAACCTGTGGACGATACCCGGACTGATGTCGTCCTCACTACCTCACTTGGTGATATCAGGTGCATTCTTCATCCCGCCGGAGGGAGCGCCGGTGTCATCTGGGTCTGCGGTGCCCTCGGGGGACTCGATGGCCCGTCTTTCGGGATCTTTAAAGATTTGAGCCAGGAACTCACTTCTGAGGGAATCACTTCTCTGCGACTCGACTACCGTCTTCCAGGATACGTTCCGCCGTGCGTCCTTGACGTACTGGTGGGGGTATACTTCCTCGGACAGGAGGGCGTGGAAAACATCGGCCTTGTCGGGCATTCATTCGGCGGGGCAGTAGTCATCCAGGCCGGGGTAATGAGTCCTCAGGTGAAGGCAGTAGTCGGGCTTTCCAGCCAGACCTATGGAGCGCATCCCGTCGATAAGCTATCCCCGAAACCACTCCTTCTTATCCACGGGGAACGTGACCAGAACCTGCCGGCCGACTGCTCTCGCCAGATATACCAGTGGGCCAAAGAACCAAAAGAACTGGTGATTTACCCGAATAATGGCCACTTCCTCCGCGAGAGCCATGAGGAACTTCACAATCTCCTCAAGGGCTGGCTGGTAGATAAACTGAAGCACAAGAAAGCTAGGACATAGCATATGGTGATGGATTAACTACTAAGCAGAACTCTTTTGTGCTATAATGTCAGGCGAATATCGGCTCGTAATGAACGCGTAATGAACGAAAGGAGGCTTATCTATGGCAGGAGACTCAGTAATCACAGATGAAATGAGAGCCGCAGTCGGTGTGGAATCGGAGCCCTCCGTGTACGAAATTGAGAAAGAACCAATCCGAAGGTGGGCAGATTCAATCGGTGACTCCAACCCCCTTTACCACGACGAAGAGTACGCCAAGAGCCAGGGTTACCGCAGCCTCGTCGCTCCCCCTGGTTTCCTGGGCAACTATGCTTTCCCCGTCAAGATGGGTGCAGGCCCACGGCGCGGATTCCAGAGTCCTTTTACAAGGATGCTGAACGGTGGCAACGAGTATGATTTCATCAAACCTGTGCAGGCCGGTGACACTATAACCGCCACCAGCAGGCTCGCCGAACTCCGCGAGCGAGAAGGGCGTCTCGGCAAGATGCTTTTCATCATCAATGAGACCGTCTTCAAAAACCAGGATGGTGAGATTGTTGCCAAGACCCGCGGTACCGGCATCAGCTACTAGAGCCTAGAACGAAAAGGAGCGAAGAAATGGCAGAGCAAATATATTGGGAAGATGTAGACGTAGGCACTGAGGTTACACCGCTGGTGAAGCAGCCCACCCCACAGCAGCTCGTAAGGTGGGCCGGAGGCTCGGGAGATTTCTATCAGATACATTATGACAAAGATTTTGCCCTGGGTAACCAGCTACCCGGTATTATCGTTCACGGAGCACTTAAGAGCGCCTGGCTGGGACAATTGCTGGGCGACTGGGTTGGCGAGAAGGGTAAAATAAAGACCTACGGTTGTAGTTACCGTGGCATGGATGTTCCCGGCGACACCCTCACCTGCAAGGGCACTGTCACCAAGAAATATGAGGAGGGTGGCGAACACCTGGTAGATTGCGACATCTGGCTGGAGAATTCCAATGGTGAGAAAACAACACCGGGCACAGCCACGGTGGTTCTCCCTGTAAAGGGCTAGAGACACCCAAGACTTATTCTAATAAAGTGACCCGAACCAATCGGCCCGGGGCAGGAGCCTGCGGAGCAGGAGCCTGATACGTCAAGTCGGAGACTTTCGTCTCCGACTTTTCTTTTTCTCAGATTAAAACCTGTCTTCCAGACTCTTGCGACGGAAAAAACGACGCCAGTTACCCGCCTTGTCCCACATCTCTTTAATCCGGGGGATGTATCTAATAAATGGAATGAGAAGCAATCCCACCGAATATACAGCAAATTGCCACCTATCGTAGATTAATCCACCCACAAACGGAAAGGCTAGCAGAGAAACACTGTAGCTCAGGGTGGGGAAGCGGGTGATAAGCAACAGGATACAGAAAATGCCGAATGCAATAGGAAGGCCCCACGGCATCAGGACACAGAGAACACCAATACAGGTTGCACCGCCCTTACCACCACGAAACCTGAGAAATACCGGAAAGGCATGCCCGAGCACCGCCGTCACCCCCACAGGGAACAGTATCACGTCGTCCACACCTTCCCCTCTTAGAGCCATGGCAATCCCCACCGCTGCCGCACCCTTGCCGACGTCCAGTATCAGGACAAGGAGTCCCCACCAGAAACCGACGGTGTAGAAGACATTCATTGCCCCCATGTTCCGGGTACCGGTTTCCCGTATGTCGGTACCCTTTCGCAACCGCCCTATCAGATAGGCAAAGGGAATTGAGCCGAGCAGGTAGGCAATAATGATTGCCAGAGCAATGAAGAAACCTTCCACTCCAGTATCCTCAGACTATGATTCCTGCCCAAGAGAATAGACCAACTAAACCTGCAATGTCAAACGTTTTAGAGATGATACTACTTATTGACGACTCAAACAGGCGATGTTAGTATTGACGAAATGACGGCGGTTATAGAAGTCGAGCGCCTCAGAAAGACTTACGGCAACACCATTGCCGTAGCCGATGTCTCTTTCCAGGTCAACGAAGGGGAGATATTCGGCCTGCTTGGTCCCAACGGTGCCGGCAAGACAACATCAGTCGAATGTCTGCAAGGTCTACGCCACCCTGACTCGGGTAATCTTCGTGTGCTCGGGCTTGATCCGAAAGCCGAAGCAACAACGCTACGGCGGCGAATCGGCTCCCAGCTCCAGGAATCAGCCCTGCCTGACCGCATCAGGGTCTGGGAAGCGCTTGACCTGTTTTCATCGATTGTACCCGACTCACCGGACTGGCAGATACTGATGGAGCAGTGGGGTCTGACTGAGAAGCGTAAGGCCTCATTTTCCAGCCTCTCCGGGGGACAGCGACAGCGTCTTTTCGTGGCACTGGCACTCGTAAATAACCCGGAGGTGGTGTTCCTGGATGAGATGACTACCGGTCTCGACCCGGCTGCCCGCCGCGTTGCCTGGGATTTGATTCGCTCTATCCGTGATAGGGGAGCAACCGTTGTTCTGGTTACCCATTTCATGGACGAAGCCGAGAAACTCTGCGACCGCCTCGCCATCGTCGACCGCGGTAAAATCGTCGCCATGGACACGCCACAGGGTCTGATTACCGAGTACGCCAGCGATGTGAGAGTCATATTCACTACTTCCCGCGAAGATATCTCCTGGCTGGATGAAATCTCTAACGTTAAAAAGGTTATCAGAAGCGGTCCTCGCGTTGAGGTCGAGGGCAGCGGGCCGGTGCTGGCTCTGGTAGCAGCGTCTCTGGTAGAACATGGCATTACGCCTGCTGACCTCCGCCTTGTGCAACCCACTCTGGAGGATGTTTTCCTGAGACTGACCGGACAGGATATCGGCGGGTAAATGCGTACGCTTATTAAATTATCTTGGGTAGAACTGAAGCTGTTTGTCCGTGAGCCGATAACAGTCATTTTCACTTTGGCATTACCCATTATTTTTCTTTTTGTCATGGGAGGTGTTTTTGGCAACGAAGCCAGTACCGACGATAGCGGCATTATTGTCTTTCGTGGCGTTGGTCCCCTCGACTATTATATTCCTGCTTATTTTGGTCTGGTCATGATGGCCATTGGTACTGTGGCCTTACCCGTGCATCTGGCCGGCTACCGCGAGCGCGGAGTACTGCGTCGTTTGCATGCCTCTTCCATATCAGTTTGGTCGGTGCTGGGCTCCCAGATGGTAGTCAGCTTTGTCATCGCTGTGCTCGGCAGCGTGTTGGTTTTTATCCTGGGAATCATCGTTTATTCTCCACATATACCGCAGGAAATCGGTCTGTTGGTACTGGCTTTCCTGCTCGGTCTGGTGTCTTTTACCGCCCTGGGATTTTTTCTTGGAGCTGTCCTCCCCTCCACCCGTGCTGCCCAGGGACTGGGACTGATACTTTTCTTCGTTATGATGATACTCGGCGGTGCTGGCCCCCCACCCGAGGTTCTCACCGGGGCGATGGATATCGTCGGTCAGATAACTCCCCTCCGCCACGTCATCATCATATTACAAGACCCCTGGCTCGGCTTCGGTTGGAACGTACAGGCATCTTTAGTAGTCGCCGGGATAACGGTGATGGCAGTCCTGCTATCCGCCCGGTTCTTCCGCTGGGAATAATAATACACATTTCCATCCAGTATCATATATATCAAGAATTTGCTATGATAACAATGCATGCCGTGTGACGGCACTTCCCGGCGTACCGAGGTCATCGTGAGGAGGTAACAAATGCCTGTAGAACTCACCGCCGAGCAGGTAAAGGAAAGATGTGACCCGAATCTATTTGAATGTGATTCTACCGCGGAACTAACACCCGCGGATAGCATCATTGGTCAGGAAAGGGCGTTAAGCGCCCTCAAATTCGGCCTGAATATCCAGAAACCTGGTTTCAATATCTACGTTGCCGGGCCTGCCGGGACAGGCAAAGCCACGGTAATAAAGTCATTCTTGGAGGCACTGGCTACCGAAAAAGAGACTCCCCCAGACTGGTGCTACGTGCATAACTTCCGTGACCCATATTGCCCCAGGGCACTTAAGGTGCCAGCCGGGACAGGACTGGCCCTGCAAAAAGACATGAAACGTGCTATTGAAAATGCCCGTAAGAGTCTAGCACAGGCCTTCGGAAGCAAGGAATATGAAGAGCGTCGCTCGGAGATAGTTCAGGCGTTGAACAAAAAAAGGGAAGCGGTGTTCAACACCATTAGCGAGAAGGCCCGGGAGAGGGAATTGGTGCTAAAAGCAACGCAGGTAGGCCTTATCCTGATGCCAGCTTCTCAGGGCGAAACGATGAGCGAGGAGGAGTACCAGAAACTTAGTCCCGATGCTAAGGAAGAACTGACTAAAGCCAGAGACGAGCTCAGTAAAGAACTAAAAGATGCAATCTCCGAACTACAGGCTGAGGAACGAACTGTTGAGCAGCAGTTAGAGAATAACGACCACGAGGTTGCTGGTTATGCCATCGGCCATACATTCCAGGAACTCAAGAATAAATACGAAAAACTCCCGCAGGTAGTCACTTATCTTGACGAAGTAGAGCAGAATATAATCGAGAACTTCGAGCAATTCAAATCGGAGCCAGCGCCACAAGGTCCCGACCCATTTCTTACTGCCGTGCAGGAACAGGCACGAAAGAGGGCCTTACAGAACTATGAAGTTAACGTGGTAGTAGACAATTCTGAGCTCAAGGGTGCACCGGCAATTCTGGAGCTGAACCCCACCTTTAATAATCTTTTTGGCCTTATCGAGAAGGAGACGCAGTTCGGCGCTCTCTATACCGACTTCACCATGATAAGAGGCGGCTCCTTACACAAGGCTAACGGCGGCTATCTAGCGCTCAGAATTGAAGACCTGCTCACCAATTATCAGTCCTGGGAAGGCCTGAAAAGGACCCTGCGTGATGAAAAGCTCGCCATCGAAGAAATCGCGGAACGTCTCGGATTCGTGGCCACCAAGACCTTACGCCCGGAACCGATTCCACTTGATATCAAAGTTGTAATTATCGGTGAGCCGATGTTCTATTACCTGTTACTACGGGCTGACCTGCAATTCCAGGAACTTTTCAAAGTTAAGGCGGACTTTGATAGTCAGATGGACAAAAACGAGGCCTGCCTCAAGCAGTACGCCAGTGTTATCTGCCGCCTCTGTCAGGAAGAAGACATGAGACACCTCAAAAGTGATGCTCTGGCCAGAATAATCGAGCATAGCTCACGCCTGGCGGGCGACCGTAACAAACTTTCCACCCTCTTTGCCAATATCACCGATATCATCCGCGAGGCCAACTTCTGGGCAGGAGAAGACAGTACGGGGCTGATAGAGGCTGAGCACATCGAGAAGGCAGTGGAGCAGCGAGTTTACCGTTCCAATCTCATTCAGCAGCGTATCAGCGAGATGATAGAGACCGGCATGATTAAAATCGAGACCGACGGTGAAGGCGTCGGTGAAGTGAACGGGCTGGCCGTCATTGACCTCGGAGACTTTGCTTTCGGCCGTCCCAGTCGGATAACGGCCAGTGTCAGCGTCGGCAGAGAGGGGCTGATTGACATCGAGCGCGAAGCCAAGCTGGGCGGACGCCTCCATACCAAAGGCGTAATGATACTAAATGGCTACATCCACGACAGATACGCCCGTGACATACCCCTGTCCCTGTCTGCCCGCCTCGTCTTCGAGCAGAGCTATGAGGAGGTTGATGGGGATAGCGCCTCGAGTACCGAACTCTATTCCCTCCTGTCCTGCCTGTCCGGGGTACCGATAAAGCGGGGCATTGCCGTTACCGGCTCCGTCAATCAAAAGGGGGAGGTACAGGCCATCGGGGGAATCAACGAGAAGATTGAAGGCTTCTTCGAAATATGTCGTGCCAAGGGACTAAGCGGTCATCAGGGAGTCCTGATCCCAGTCAGCAATGTCCGCAATCTGATGCTCAAAGATGCCGTTGCCGATGCCATCAGGGAAGGCCAGTTCCACATCTATCCAGTCAGTACTATCGATGAAGGAATGGAGACCCTGACGGGACAGAAGGCAGGAAAATCTCTGGGAGACGGCAATTTCGAGCCCAGCTCAATCAATGACCTCGTACAAAAGCGCCTGATAAGCCTGGCAGAAAAGCTCCGTGACTTCTCCAAAGGCGATGATAACCAGGACACGAAACGAAATACAGACGACGCAAAGTCCTGACTCAGTGACATCAACATCACCCAGAGTAGTTATTACTTAAACTATGGATAGGATAAGTTTAAATTAGACAAGAGCCAAGCATTAGGAGGTATCAGGTGGCCAGAATAACCCGGCGAATGATCCTGACGGCAATTATTGTTTTACCCATACTGGCACTCGGTGCATGCGGGAATAGTGGCAGTGAAGATATTAAGGATGTGGTGAACACGTTTTATGATGCCTGGAACGACCAGGATTTCGAGAGTTGTCTGCCATTATTCTCCAGTGACTTAGGCTATACCGAGGACGACCTTGAAAGTATGAGTCAGGCCAGAGAGACCACCGGAGAACTAATAATCGCAGACCTGGAAGAGCCAGTCATTACCGGAACAACGGCAACGATTATGGCTGAGATAGTCCCCCCAAGTCAGGAGTCCGAATCTATCGATATTCCGCTCGTCAAAGAAGACGGGACGTGGAAACTGGCAGGAGGTGGTCTCAGCAGCCGACCTGCCGTGGAGGGGGACACTGTCCGTGTCCATTACACCGGCACACTGGATGATGGCACTGAATTCGACTCGTCTATGGGTGGAGAGCCACTGGAGTTCACGCTCGGTGCCGGAGGGATTATAACCGGCTTCGAGAACGCTGTCTACGGGATGGAAAAAGGGCAGACCAAGACGGTGACCATCCCGCCCGAAGAGGCTTATGGCCTCCACGACGACGAACTATTGATAGAAATAGAGCGTGAGGACTTACCAGCAGGGGCTGTATTGCAGGTAGGCGAATATGTTACAGTGACCTTCTCAAACGGTGCCACCGGGGTTGTACCAATAGTCGAGATAACGGACACAACGGTTGTCCTGGATACCAACTACTGGCTCGCCGGTGAATCCCTGACATTTGAGATAACGTTCGTCGGAGTCGTGTCTACACTGGCTCCCGGCGGTGCTCTGCCCTGATTATCCAGCTCATAAACAAACGACCGGGTAGCATGAATGTATCCATGCTACCCGGCTTTCATCTATAGCAATATAGCAAATAACCGCCTTATCGCTCTTGTTTACAAACTACTTCGCCTGATAATTAGGCGGCCTCTTTTCTACAAAGGCGCGAGCCCCTTCGGCGAAGTCTTCGGTCGCCCGACATTCAGCCACCTTCTCACGCTCAAGCGCCAGGCCCTCCTCGAGGGTCATCTCGTAACCACGAACCATAGCTTCCTTGCACGCCCTGACACCCAGCGGTGCCCGGGTGCAAATGGTGTTGGCCATTTCCATAGCAGTAGACATTAGCTGGTCACGCGGAACAACCCTGCTTATTAGCCCAACGCGAAGTGCCTCCTGAGCATCTATCCGATTACCGGTAAGTAGTATCTCGGCAGCTACCGCTCTTGGTATGAAACGAGGGAGCCGCTGGGTACCACCTGCCCCGGGCAGGAAACCGATGTTTATCTCCGGCTGCCCGAACTGGGAATCATCGGCAGCTATTCTTATATCGCAGGTCATTGCCAGTTCCAGACCCCCACCGACGCAATAACCGTGAATGGCGGCACTGAA
>Ga0209536_100017603_pt1 | contig 10110 bp, 6 predicted proteins | sample DeeMarSeWOR28_12_FD_187461 | JGI IMG/M metagenome (GOLD analysis project Ga0209536, IMG submission 187461) | Marine sediment microbial communities from White Oak River estuary, North Carolina - WOR-2-8_12 (SPAdes) (version 2) | ecosystem: Environmental > Aquatic > Marine > Intertidal zone >... | reverse complement strand
ATTCCAGTTTATAATGAGGAAAATACGATCTATTCCATTTTAAACTCCCTTCCTCAAAATAATAAAATTGAAATTATTGTTATTGATGATTATTCAAATGATAATAGTTTAAGAGAGATAGAAAAAGTCCAAAAAAATCGTGAAATAAAAGTTTTCAAACATGATATGAATAAAGGATATGGCAAAGCAATATTAACAGGAATCAAGAGATCTCACGGAAAAATCATAGTTACAATGGACTCCGATGGGCAGCATCGTCCAAAAGATATTTATAATTTAATAAAACCAATATTAGACAAAGAAGCTCTATATACGATTGGCTCGAGATATTTGGGAAGCTATCATTATATATTACCGATAACTACAAGAATAGGAGAAGTTGTTGTAGAAAAATTAATACATATTTTTTTTGGTCAAAAAATAGTGAATAATCAAGGTGGATTTCGAGCTTTTGATAGAGAAATCATCCATATTTTTGATAATATTCAATATGAAAATTTTGCTTTTACAACAGAATTAATCATCAGGGCCGCTTTATACGGATTTAAAATTGTAGAGTGTCCTATAAGATTATTAGATAGAAAACATGGTTCTTCAAGAATACATTTAAGTAAACTTGGTATGAATATTGCTTTTTGTTTCTTTAGATATATTTTAATGAAAATTAGGATGAGAATTTTTAAAAAAGATAAAATTCACTTTAAAAAACAAAAACTAATTTTTAAAGAACGATTTTAAGCCAGAATTAATTTAATACCAATTTTTATTAAAGTTTATTAAAATTCGTATTCTTTAATATTGCGAATATCTCCAATAATATTACCCGGATTACCCACAACTACAGCATATTCTGGAACATCTTTTACTACTACAGTTCCAGCACCTATTAAAGCATGTTTTCCTATTTTTATTCCGGGTAATATCGTAGAATTAGCTCCAATCTTAGCATATTCTCCAATTGTTGGTCCTTTTAATTCTTCTTTTACATTAATAGATCGAGGGTATTTAGCATTAGTAAGTACTACATTCGGACCAATCCAACAATCATGCTTAAGGATAGTATATTCGGGAATAAAGCAATTAGAGTGAATTCGAACATTATCCTCTATTATAATATGATGTTCAATATTTGAATGGGATCCAATACTTACATTATCCCCTATTTTATTCTCTTCTCTAATGGTTACAAAATGACCTGTATTAAAATTATCTCCAATATCATTACCAGAATAAATGATTGTTGGTTCTCTTATCGTCGCATTTTTTCCTATTTTATACTCTTTTTTTGTCATTTGTTAATCACAGCAAATTAAAAATATTCCCTTTTATTTGTATCTGCTGATAATAATGCTTTTTCACATATCCTTACGGCGTGGTATCCAACCAATCCATCTGTTTCTGGTTTTTCTCTAGTTTTCAAACAATTTAAAAAATGTAAGATCTCTGATTTTAATGGTTCTTTATAATCAAGAATTACTTTAGATACAGCATTATCTTCTTTTTCTAAAATTATTTTACCTTCGATATTAGATTTTTTTATTTTTGTATCGAAAATCTTATATTCAGATGGAGTTAAATAATTAACTATAGCACTCTTTTCAGACCCAATGATAAGCAATTCTCTTTTTTTATCATAAACTGGAATGTTCCAACTCGCCATAATATAACTTTTTGCACCATTCTCAAAATCTAAAGATATATTTGTCATTTCAATTACTTTATCTTGATGAAATTTACCATTGTCCACTAAAATTGATTTTGGGATGTTTTGATTTAATAAATAACAAGATAAATCAAGATCGTGAATAGCCAATGCTAAAATTACACCCATATCTTTTCTTGGAACGCCTAATGCAAAGCGAAATGTGAGAATCATTTCTATTTCACCAAATTCACCGATGTTAATTCTATTTCTAATATCTCTTACAGCAGGATGATATCGGAAAAGATGCCCTACCATTAAGATTTTTTTATGTTCTTCGGCAATTTTTACCAATTCATTAGCATTTTCAGAAATTAATGTAATTGGTTTTTCAACGAAAACATCTTTTCCATTTTCTAAAAACAATTTTGATAACTCATAATGAGTAGAGGAGGGTGTAACAATTACTACAGCCGTAATTTTTTTATCATTTATGATATCATCAAGGTTAGTTGTATATTCTAAATCAAAATCTTTGCCTATTTGCTTAGCTCTCTCTTCATTAATATCACAAATTTTTAAATAGTCTATTTGTTTTTCCATCAATAAAGTTTTATAAATTCGGACTTGATTTTTTCCCCAATAACCCGCTCCAACAACTGCTATACCAATCATTTTCGATGCCTCACGATAAATAATTATTAATTTCTGTTTTAATTCTCTCTAATTCAATATCAGTTAATTGAGGTGATAACGGTAAAGAAACAATTTTTTCAACAATGTCTTCTGTAATGGGTAATTTTGGTTGTTTTCCATATAATTTTTCAATTATAGGCTGTTTATGAACTGGAATAGGATAATAAATTCCAGTAGCTATATTCTTCTGCTTGAAATATTCAATAAATTTATCTCGATCCTCTATCTGAATTGTATAAACATAATATGCTGCTTTAGCCCATTCTTTTTCAATTGGAATTTTAACATTAGGATATTGTTTTAGAATCTCATTATAAAAATCTACAATTGCTCTTCTTTTTTTAATCCATTCAGGTAGGTATTTTAATTGAATTCTTCCAATGGCTGCTTGTATTTCATTTAATCGAAAATTTAATCCTAAATTTTCATTTTTATATTTAGTAGTTCTTCCATGATCCCTCCGTACTTTTAAAATTTCACCATAATCATCATTATTTGTAACGATCATTCCACCATCACCCCCAACAGTCATACTTTTTGAGGGAAAAAAACTAAAAATTCCTATATCACCAAGGGTTCCTACTTTTTTACCCTTATATTCAGAACCATGGGCTTGGCAACAATCTTCAACTATTTTAATATTTTTTTCCTGAGAAATTTCAATCAATGGATCCATATCAGCTGGATGACCATATAAATGAACTGGAGTAATGCATTTTGTTTTTGATGTTATTTTTTCTTTTACATCTTCAATATCCATACAATAAGTTTCCGGATCACAGTCAACAAATACAGGTTTAGCTTTAAAAAAGGCTACTGGTGAAGCTGTTGCAATAAAAGTATGGGAAGGAACAATTACCTCATCTCCTGGCTGAAAATTAAATTCATTATAGGCCAAAAATAATGCAGCTGTACCCGAACTCACTCCTATTGCGTGCTTAACATCTAAATATTTTTCAAAAGCCGTTTCAAAGCTCTTTAAATTTGGTCCTTTAATATAATATCCAGAATCTAAAATTTTTAAAACTTCACTCTTAATTTCGTCGTCCATAAACATTTTTACTAATTTTATATCGTCCATCTTATGAATGCCAAATTTCTGATTATATTTTCTACTGATTAAATCAATATTTTACTGTTATGAATTTAAATTTTTTAAAGTATATGAATTGTTTTAATTATAGGTTTTAAATGGAATAAGAGGTTTAATTGTTTTTTATTGTTTCAAGAAGGTCATTATTAAAGTTTGTCATTAAATTCTCCCATCGAAATTTTTGATTTATTTTTTTGAGCCCGTTTTCACCTAATTTTCTTCTCAAGCTCTTATCTTCGATTAATAAATTCAGACCATTAATAATATCCTTTTCAGTAAAATTCCTTTTTAATACTACTCCCACATCATTATTTTTTATAAGATCTTTTGAACATGGAGCAGTTATAAATGTTTTTTTGCAAGCCATATATTCCAAACATTTAACTGGAATAAAATATCTCCATAAAATATCATCAGTAATTCTCCCAATCCCAATTGTACTGTTGTTAATATAATAAGGAATTTGATCATGCGGCATTATACCTAAAAGATGAATTTGTTTTGTTAATTTTGTTTTTTTAATGAAATCTCTTATTTGGGATTCATAATGACCTCCTCCAATAATTAAAAAATGTGTGTCTTTATGATTTCTTAATACCTCTGGCAGTACTTTTATAATATTCTGCAATCCAAATCCTTTAGCTATCGTTCCTACATGGAGTAAAATATTTTCACAACCAAATTTCTCCTTTAATTCATCTTGATCTTTATAAGGATAAAATTTTGAAGTATCTATTCCATTATGATGGATTTTAAAATTAGTATCTTTTAACTTCTTAAATGATTTTAAATATGAAATTATCTCTGTTGATGGTGAATAAAAGATTTTACATCTTATTATAGATCGGAAAATCCTAGGATATATTATCGAATGTATTAATTTTAAACTGCTAGGAAATTCATACGTATTAAAAAAAACATCGTGAGATCTGATTATATGAGGAATCTTAAGAAATTTTGATATATAATCTCCAGCAACACTTGCATATTGATATGCTTGATATTGGGATAATACAATATCAGGATGAAATGATTTTTGCATTTTTAATAAGAATTTTAACATGTTCTCAAAATGAGAAAAAATTAGATTTAATGGTATTTTCATTAGTTTACTTGAGTATTTTACTATTACAGGCAAATTATTAAGATCATTTAAATTAAAATCTTTTGCAGTTCTACTAAATACCCCGGGAGATAAGACCAAGACATTATGCCCGAATTTAGCAAGATGATTAACTATATTAAATGCATTAATCGCTCCCGCTCCAATACTGGGGGGAAATCCATGCACAAAATATAAGATATTCATTTTTTTTTTGAAATATAATTATTTATTTTTAGAATTTAAAAACACTTTTAAATTATTTTTAAAAGAGCTTAATTTTAGATACATATTGGTTAAGAAAAGAATAGATTTCTTTATACTATTACTATTACAACTATTTTTTAATAATTTTCTCCGAAATAATTTAAAAGATACATAATTTTTTTAAAATATTCATTATATAAACAGAATTTAAAGTTCTTAAATATTCAATCTTAGCAAAAAAATAATGTTGGCTAATTCAAAAAAAAGTGAAGAAACGGAAAAAAAAGCTTTAAAGGATAAATTATTGGAAGTTTTCAAAATTAGCATTACAAAAGAATTCTTATATGCTGGAATTGGATGTTTAGCTTTTCTTTTACTTTATAGTTTATTGCCTCATGCTTACTGGAAGGAAATTTATAGAAATATAATTTGTGCTTTAATTGTATTCTCCTTTTTTATAGCTTTTATCATTTTAAATCAGCCGAATACTAAAAAGAATTTTTTACAAGTAAATTATAGCAGAAATATTATTTTATTTACAGTTTTAAACTTCGCAATTTTATCCTTTCTATTTTTTAGAACTGATTTTGCTTATAGTGGTTTAAGTCCTGACAATTGGTATAGATTTGCTTATGTCACACAAATGGCTAAATCGGGATATCCGCAAGATTCTACGTATAAAGGATTTTCAGCATTTATGGCACCACTGTATTGGTACTTACTTGCTCTATTATCTATTATATTTCAAATAGAACCATATAAAATGATAAAGTTTGGATTTTTATTTTCATATTATATTTTACCAATATTATTTTATGAAGTCTGGAAAAAGATATTCAATAAAAAAAAATCATTCTACCTTACAGCTTTCTTCTTTACTTTTATTGCGAATTATTCTGAAATTATTTGGATTGATCATTTAATAGGTTATATGTTCTTTATCCCATTTTTTCTATATTATTTTGAAAATTATAAGGAAAAAGATTTTACGAAAAATGATTACATAGTAGCTGGAATTTTAGGATCTCTTTTGGTTTGTATATTTTATCTCTATTTTATATTAATCCCTATTTATACTATCGTTTGCTTAATACAATCAACAATTCAAAAAAATTTTAAAATTTTTAAAAAGAAGTTAAAAAGAATTTTTATTATTTCAATCCTTATAATCGTCTTTAGCTCGTGGTTTTGGATTCCATTAATGATAAACATAATTAATATAGGTTATGAGAATCATCAAAATAACTTTTTTCCGTCATATGCTTTAGATATGCCATTTGAAGCTTATTTAGAATTTAACTTATTTAGTCTTGTATTAATTTTAGGATTAGTCTTTATTTTAATTAGATATGGCAAATCTAAACTATTAACTATTCTCGGTAATATTATTCTTTCTGTTTATATACTTTACCTAATTGGTTTTGCTGGCTTATTAATTGGCTTTCCAATTGTTCATTTTAGAATTTTAGTGGTATCTTATTATGTTCTGGTTATCTCATTTATTTTATTTTATGTTGAATTCTTCCGCCTTTTGAAGAAAAAAGAATTTATGACACAATTTAAGAATAAAATTAATATAAAACGAGTTGAAATAATATTATTTATAATCATTATTTTTTATCAAAATTATCGAAATACAGTAGATTTGTATGAGTCAGATTATTATGAGGATGCTCTTAACGAAAAAGTACCCAAAGAAATAAAAGTTATTAAAGAATTGGATGATTACAAAAATAAAGTATTTTTAACTCAATATTTTGAAGCCGCTGCTTTTTTACCAATTTATTTATTTGTTAGTGAAAATTCACATTTTAGTCATCCCAGTGCATTATATAACAAAAGAGTTGTCTTTTTGCAGGAGTTATCGGATTGTAAAAATTCAAAAGAATTTTTTGAGGGACTTAAGAAAAGTAAATTTGGTCCAATACATTATTTCTATCTCGAACCTTGTGTTGATCCAATTTTTTTAAATATAACTGAATTCTTATTTGACGCTGTTGAATTAGAATATTTTCCATATAGACTTAATGTAAAGATATATTTTAGGGCTGAATTATTTGAAAATTCAAAATATTTTAAGAAGATAATAATAGATGATAATATCATTTATAAAACTAAATATTAATTTGAGATTTTAAGCAAAATGTATGGAGAAAATTGGTATTTTGTTAATTTTTTATTGGTTTGTATAGCTTATTATCTTTTTACATTATTAATTGCAATTTTTGGAATGATAATTCTCTATTTTATAAAAAAGTTTAATAAAAAAGAATGGGGGCTTAATTTTTTAGAAATTTTTATAATTGCATTCGCAATAGGTTTGTCTGTTTATATTTCTCTCTGTTTTATATTAGATATATTCATGTTTTTTAACTTTTACTCAGCTTATCTCTCACTTATAATAATTGACGTCATTTTCTTATTATATTTAATACGTTGTAAAGAATTAACAAGAGAGAAGGTTGCTAACTTTATCACTTCAATAAAAATAAGATTTAAAAATAAACCAAGAGATTCTACAGTTTTTATTGGTATTGTTATAATAATTCTTATCATTCAAATATTGATTCAATGGAGAATTATAACTCAAAGTTATCCAATCCCATCAAAGGATACTTATGGTGCTCTAGGGCATATGTATCATTTATTGGAGAGAGGTTATCTTTGGAGAGAACGCTATTCAATTCAATATCCAAAGGGATATCCTTTTTTTATAGTTGCTCCCGTTTTAATTAATCCCGATTTTCGTTTTACCTATATATATTTGAAATTTGGAGGCATACCAATCATGTCTTTTTATATGATAGTCATGACCGTTATATTGAAAAGAATTTTTTCAAAAAATTATTTAGTTTTTATTGGTTTAATGTTGACATTAATTTCTAATATATTATTTTCTCGTTTTATTGTTAACTCATCTTCAGCAATCGCTACAGTTATGATACTTATTTGCTTTATGATTATCCGCTCAAAATGTCCATTTTATTTAACAGGTTTTCTTGTTCAAATCATGTTCCTTTTTAATCCAACTTTTGCTTTTTGCTACATGTTAATATGGGTCCTGTTTGTCATAATAAACCTAATTTCCAAGGTTAGCCGATTAAAAATAATTTTAATTGATTATCTTTTTAAACCACTAATTTTGCTTATATTTACAATATTATCTTTTATCATCAATACATTGGTTGTTCAAAATATAACTTTCATTGATTTACTAGATGCCTTCTTATTCTTTTTTAGCATTTCAGAATTTAACATAAATCTATCTAATAATTCAAATTTATTGGTTTTAAATTCTGTATATCTCTTCAAAGACTTATCACTATTTAACGATTTTTTAAACGCATTTTATTATATGGAAGAGCGTATTCTCTCACTTTTTATTATTTTTGCGATTCTTGGTCTATTTTTACCTTTAAAAAAATATTTTGGGAAGAAATTTAGAGAATCGATTAATTTTGGAAAATTATCATTACTCGTACTAATAGGATTATTTCTTATTGAAGTGTTCCTTGTAAATTCCAAAGTTATAATTATCTTGTTTCTTAGATATGTTATTTTACCAAGAGCAATTGAGGGATTTGCTGGACCAATTATAATATTCTGTTGCTTTCAACTTGAATTAATTATTAGAAAAGCAAAAATTTTTACTTATTACCTAAAAAACAAGTATCCCAGTTATAGAAATCTATTAAGAAATAATATTTTTTCGAAGTTTTTCAGAATAGAAAATATAATAATTACAATGCTTCTCATATCTGTTTGTTCAACATTTATAGTCCATAGAGAAGTATATTATAATGTTTATTTTGAAAAGGATCATATAGAAACTATCTTCTATATTAAGGATAACATACCAGAAGATTCAAAAATCCTAGTACATTTTTATGAAGATACCGGAGATGCTCTACATAGTCTACTAAGTACATATGATCTTTATGATTGGGAATTTTCTGAAGGGAAAAATGATGTTGCAGCAATTAAGGAATATATAAGGGATAAAAATATTGATTATGTTCTTTTAGATCTTGAGACAGTGAGTTCAATTGAATTATACAATTTTACTAGTGATCCTCATTTTGAAAATTTATATGAAAATGAGATACATATGTTTTTTGAATACGATGAGTTTATTTATGGAAAAATATATTTGGAAAATCAATGAGTTCTGGGTTCATTAAACCCGAATAAATTATATTTCCAATTTCTTTTATTGAATTCACAAATGTGGTATCTCTTGGATTAATATACGCTTCTTTCATCAAAAGTAAAAAAAATAATAATGTGGGGATACATTTAGAACATTTATACAATAATGAAAAAGGAAAATTCCAAAGATTTAAAGAATCAAGAAGATAAAATGGTGTTGGAATGGCTAATAATAGAAAAATCAATAACCATTTATAACGATTATCTTCACGAATCCATAAAATAACTAAAAAAGGTAATAAGAATGTATAATGATGTTCCCAGATGCCTGAAAACGCTAAATAAAAAGAACATGCGAATAGACTTAATGAAACTAAATAATCTCTTGAATAAATGGTTGCAAATGTAGATAAACCAAAGAAAGTACTAAGCATAATAATGTTAATTAATCGATTAAAATTTAAGAACCAATTATCATCAGGTGCGAAAAGATTTCCAATAATATATATAATATTTTTTAAATCAAAGCTACCATTGTGATCATAAAATTTTCCGGTAGTTTCTAAATTATAATCAAGAAAAAAGAAGAAATAAATTACTCCGAAAGATAATATCACCAAAATTGTTATCAAAACATTATATAATACTTTTCTTGTTCGACCAGAACTTAAAATAGATGGAATAAGAACATAAGGTATAAACTTTACAATAGATCCTAAGATCCAAAAAAAAGTACTATATTTTTCTTTATTTTTCATTTCCAAATAAAAAGAAAGAAAAGTCAAAATCCCTACAAATAAAGTGGTTTGGCCCATATATAACTCAAGATAAATAGGAGAAAAGCATAACCACATTCCTACTGCGATATATGAAACCCATTTTGGTTTATTTAGACTGCTACATATCTTGAATGTTATCCAACAAGCATACCAAATTAAAGCAAATAAAAGAATTATCCAAATCCAATAAGCCATAACTGGTGGAAATATATTAAATAATATTCCGAATGTATAAGCAAAAAATGGTAGATATCGATAATTATATGAATATGGTACGACAATATAACCCGTATATTTTTCATAGGGATTTAATCCAAATAATAAATTATAACCAGCTTGATAAAATGCAAAAAAATCTGAACCCTGTCCTAAACGATAAGTACTATCATGAAAGAATGGATTTAAAAATCCAAAAATTAGTGATAGAAGAAAAAGTAAATTT
>Ga0209536_100017602_pt1 | contig 10110 bp, 6 predicted proteins | sample DeeMarSeWOR28_12_FD_187461 | JGI IMG/M metagenome (GOLD analysis project Ga0209536, IMG submission 187461) | Marine sediment microbial communities from White Oak River estuary, North Carolina - WOR-2-8_12 (SPAdes) (version 2) | ecosystem: Environmental > Aquatic > Marine > Intertidal zone >... | reverse complement strand
GACCCCAGACGCTCCCGCGAGACTGGGAGAATACTTTCATGATTCGCGTTGGCGGGGAGTATCAGCTTCAGAAGCTTGCCCTCCGAGCCGGATTTATCTACGACAAGACGCCGCAGCCGGCAAAATCCGTCGAGCCGCTGGTTCCGGATGCGAACCGGATTGAGTTCACAGTCGGCCTCGGCTACGCCATCACGGAGAATATTACGATTGATGCCGCCTATCAATTGATTCTCTCCAGCGATAGGGATGCTGCGCCAGCCACCTCCGGTTCGCTCGCCTTCCTGGCGGGTGGAACCTACAAGAGTACGGCACACCTCTTTGGGTTGAGCCTGGGCTACACCATGTAGGGCACGCTGCAGCAGGTTCCCACAAAGACAAGAGGACGCTCCGGAACGGAGCGTCCTCTTGTCTTTTCTGCGATTCTCGACGAGTGTTTATCATCCTCCCGGCTTGGAGGCCACAAACTGGTAAGCTCCGGTCGTCTGCAGGAGCCGAGTGACATAGCGCGCCTTCGGATTCAAGAAGCCCCCAGCCCACCACCAAGCCCGATGGAGAACCTGGACGGGAAAGATGATCGTCTCGGCAATCCAGCGGGGCATCTTCGGAAAGAGGCCATTCCCGATGACCGCCCGAAGGACGGTCCATCTGTCGGTTGCCGGTGCAAGATGACTGACCTCAAAGCCCGCTGAACGCAGGAGGTTGTATGTTCCCAGATGAGTGCAGTGGTAAAAACTGTGGGCGAAGGGTTCGAGAAATGCCACCGTGCCAAGAAAGAGAGCTCCCGGCTTGAGCACTCGATAGACCTCCTCGATCATCGCGCTGGGGTATGGGATCTGTTGAAGAACGGAGATCGAAAACGCACACTCAAAGGATTCATCGGAGAACGGCAGCGCCTGTGCGTCGGCAAGAAGTGGTGCGTTGGGATCCTGGTAATCGATCCCCACATAGGCGAAGCCGGCCCGCTCGAAGACAGGGCGATGGATTGTCCCTCCACATCCGACATCGATCATCAAGGCACCCGGCTGGCGAGGAGCGGGAATGTAACTTGCCAGTTCTCGCGACAGCCGCCGGGGGAGCGTGAGCCCGTCGAGATCGAGGTGCGGCGAGGAATGGCGCCGAAGAGGCACAAACGAGAATCCCCCCGGCGGGAGCAGAGGCATGTTGATGGTCCAACGCGGTGTGTAGGGCTTCGGTCTGCGCAACCGGAGGTCCAGCACCCCGGTCGGTGCCCGCGGATATTGTTCAGCACACTCCACACACTGAGCCCCGCTGGAATGCTCCACAAGGCGTGCGTGACAATACGGGCAGCTGAGAATATCCCACATGGGTATTGGAGTCTTCATCTCTGTCGACTGATACTGGTGGGTTCGCCCCGCCCAGCTGGACGGCGGCGACTGCGCGGCCAACGGGGGTAGACCCCGGAGTCTACTTCAGGAGAACCATCTTGCGGGTTTCCCTGTATGCATCGGCACGCAGGGTGTAGTAGTAGACGCCGCTTGAGAGTTCCGCGGCATTCACGACTACTTCATGGACTCCCGCAGGGACGACATCATCGATGATCCGCAGGAGCTCCTGCCCGAGCACGTCATGGATGGTTAACACAACGCGCACATCGGCAGGAAGCGCATAGCGAATGAGTGTTTGGGGATTGAATGGATTGGGGAAATTCTGATACAGGCGATACTCCACTGGCAATGACCCATCCGGCGGTGAGGTCCTCTGCACAGCGGCAGTGGCCTCAACCCAGAAAACCTCCGATGCCCGTTGTGCCCAGAGTGTAAACGTTGTTGTGGAGTCGACACGGAGTGTGAACCGTCCGCTGGAGAGGACCGGGCCGGGCTGGGGAGCGATCCAGGTGCTGTCGGCCCCGACGGTGCTCCAGGCCAGCGTCACCTCTCCTCCCCCAGGCGGGAGCTGGGGCGGGAAGATCTCCAGAACACCGCTGGGAAGCGAGCCCGTTTTCCCGGCCTGCTCCAGCATCTGGGCCAACTCCCGGCGTGCCTCCTCAAAGCGGTATCCCTCCTGGGCATAGACCGGCTGCTGGTCGTAGGCCGGCGGGTTGGTATACTGTTCCGCCCCCCAGTCGTCGATTGCACGCGGCACGATCCGATCCACGATCCCGCTCACATCCAGTCCCGCCTCCTGCGCCAGGTATAGGTACTCGTAGTCCTGTTGACCGCGACGGAAGTTCTTCATCCGAATGCTTGTGATCGGACCGTCCACTCCCCGGTCATCGCCCGGGTAGTCAATGTCGCGCCCCGGATACAGCCACATGCCCGATCCCCAGCTCTTGGATCCATCGCTGCCCGCAATGTAGTTGTCCACCCACACATTGTAGGTCCGGGGAGGCTTGAACTCCGCGTAGTACGATGTCTGCCACAAAAACAACAGATCCACACCGTACTTCCACGCAATCCACGAGTTCACGCGATTATCCGTCGCAAAGTTGTCCAGCACCTCCATCTGGCCCCACATCGGTCGTGTCCCGTTGTACATGCACACCAGCTCCCCGTACTGATCCTTCCGCTGGCGCATGGTCGACAACTGCAATCCCGGTGATCCCGAAAAACCCCAGATGTCCACGTAGCCGTAAAACCCGCCGTAGAAAAACTCCTTCGTGAAAAAACGATGCAGCCGTGAACCAACCCCCGGACTCGTCGTGATCCACTCACACTTCTCCTGCATCGCCGAGACCACCGCCGGATCGGTGACATCGGCCTCGTCATGCATGTACTTGAAGCGCAACACCCCGGGGGCGTTCTGTGCAAACCACCCCTCCCACGCATCGGCTGCCGCCTGCCAGCCCTCCCGTGTGTCCGGCCAGAATCCCGATACCCACCCGTTCGACGGCTGGTCGTACGTCCCGATCGAGTAGGTGCGGTTGCCCACTCCTTCCCCCGGACCCTCATATCCCTCGGTCGCCGTATAGGAGGCTCCCGTGTAATATCCCGCCATCCGCTCCCGGAACCGATCCAGCGACATCCGCCCGTCCACCAGATCCATCCGGTGACGGTGGGCCTCATGCATGAAGCGCCGGAATACTGACCAGTACTCCTCGCTCCCGTAGCTCAGTCCGTACCGGTTCGGCAACAACTCCTCGTTCCAGTGGAAAAAGTTCCGCTGGTGCGTCTCCTCCGGAAGCGTCACTGCATAGACCTGCAACTCCACCGGAATCCGGTACCGCTCCGCTCCCTGTTCCCGAACCACCACCGTGCCCCGATACACACCCGCCAGCGCATCCCGCGGAACGTACACGTCGACCCAGACACCCTGCAGTCTCCCCCCGGCTATATCAAACGGTGATCCTCCCTGGCCGTGGACCGGACGCTTCACCGGCGCCTCGGCCGGCACCAGCGCATCCGGGATCCATCCCGTATGGTCGTCATCCGGAAGCGGACGCGCCAACCACGACCCGTTCGCGCTCACAAACACCGAGCGCTGCGACACCTCCTGGTAGTGCTCCACGAACAGCTCGATCCGCCGGCCCCGGTAATCGAACAACGCACCGCTCCACCCCCGGTTCGACAGCACCGCCGGTCCGTTGACCAGGCTATCCAGGTGCACCGACACACCGCTGGCACCCTGGCCTTCGGCCTCGAGGATCAGCTGGAAGGCAACCACCTCGTTGCGCAGACCGAAGATGCGGATCGCCTGGCCGTCCCACACACCGTTGCGGGCGTAGTCCTCCGCCAGAGGATGATCGAGCGCGTCTTGCTCGATCTTCTCCCCGTCGTTCACTGCCCACACACGGGTGATCCCACTCTGGCCGCGTGCGGATTGAAGGGAAAGGATCGCAAGGAGGACGGAGACAGTCTTCCATGCGGCAGGATGCATTCGAACAGAAACCCCTTTTGTGCAGGGGAATCCGATTCATATCATGTGCCACAGAGCACGCTCACGCATCGGTATTCCGGTCGCATGAAAGCAGGGCTCTTCGTTCCTTGGTACGAAGTCCGGACATCGGGAACGACGCATCGAGAGGGCTCGGATTCTACAACCGGTGAGGAGATCTTTGCCCGATGACACCGATGTCTATAGCCGAGGGGGGCGGTCTAGTTGCCTCACGTAAGTTTCTATTCGAAGCTGATTCGTTGCCTCAGATAAGTCTCTATTCATGATTGTGTGTTCTGTCGAGTGGGAGTGTGGATTTTCTTTAGGACTAAGTCAACGGATGTTTTGGACGTCGTCTGCAGGTTCCTGATCGGTGTGTGTGAGGCACCGTGGGGCTTGCAGTGCGTCTGGAGGAGGCCGGTGGCGCGCCAGGGATGATCAGGTCCCGGACAAAAGGGGAAGCGTCGAGGCTGTGGTGGATGCCCGGCCTTGATGGCTGAGGCGAAGAGTTCCTGCTGGAGGCAGTTGAGCTCACGCTTGAGGGCAACGACGTTCAGGGTATTCTAAAGTTGGGTGAGGCTGTCTTTGACCTCCTGGGCGACCAGGGGATGCCCCAGGAGCCTGCTGTAGGGTGTCTGTGGCGTGTCGTAGCGTCGCGTGAGTTTGCTTCCGGTGCGGACCTTCTGGCGAAGCTTCATGACAGGCTGGAAGAAGTTGGTGTAGAGTCGGAGCTTCTGGTAGATCGCGTTGAGCAGATGGAGCTGCCCAGGAGTATCGTAGCGGTAATAGGCAACGGTTCTGCGGACGATGGCCTGGCGAAACCGGGGAGACATTTCCCGGACTGCGGCGTGGCGGTTGTGTGTGTTGAGCCCCATAGAGACCTCCCAAAATCCCAGTGGAAGGTCCTGTTTCTATCTCGCAGTTGGAATAGAAACTTCCATGAGGCAACACCCCCCCTCGAATAGAAATACACTGAGGCAATTCGGCGGTTTGCGAGTTACCGCGCATTGCAGTACCATGGGGGCAATCGGTGAGGAAGAATGGGCGCCCGAATGACCCGCAGGGTGAGCGGTGCTCCGCTTCTGAACAGGAGGGACGCTCTGTCATGACCGTCCGGGTGGGAGTAGCGATGCGGAGCCCCATGGTCCAGCGGTATACCATGGGCCCCTTCGAAGACACAGAGATCGTCCGCACCTACGATCTTGCAGGTCTCCTCCGGGGCGTGAAGCGGCAGATCACCGGGACCAGCAAGATCAAGGCTACTGATTTTTCGAACACCATCCACGGTATTCACCTCCTGCCGCGCGTCCATCTCCTCCATCTGTTCAACACGCTCAGCATCGGCCACCTCCCGTACGTTGTCACCTACGAACACTACCTCCCCCGGTGGAGCTCATCGTCCCGTTATGGCCTGAGCCGAATGGCGCATCCGTCGTGCCGGAGACTCATTGCCATGAGTCAGTTCGCCTACCGTTACCAGCTCTCGCTCCTAGCCCAACACGGAGGCAGGGGCGAACCTATTGAGAGGAAGTTAACCGTCCTTCATCCCAGCCAGCCCCTCACCGTTGACAGCTACGATCAGAAGGCTCTCGATGAGGGGCTCATCCGGTGCGTCTTCGTCGGGCGGGATTTCTTTCGCAAGGGTGGCCGAGAGGTTTTGACGGTATTTCAACAGTTGATACAGGAGGGACTGCCCCTGGATCTTACGGTGGTCTCGTCGCTCGATGCGGGCGATTATGCATCCCACGCAACGGCCGAAGACCGGGAACGGGCCAGACGCCAGCTGGAGCAGGGAAGCCCATCGGGGATTGTCTACCACAGCGAGCTGCCCAACGAGGAGGTCCTGCGCCTGATGAGACGCTCCCACCTTGCGCTTCTCCCCACCTACGACGACACGTACGGGTTCTCAGTCCTGGAAGCGCAGGCAGCAGGGTGTCCCGTGATCACCACGGACGTTTGCGTGATGCCGGAGATTAGCGGCCCGGCGGTAGGATGGACCTTAGAAGTCGAGAAGGATGCGCACGGCGTGGCCCGTCTGCGCTCGAAAGCGGAGCGAACTCGTTTGTCCGAGAGGATTCGGAATGGGCTCGAAGGCACGCTGCGCGAGATCTGCCGCTCGCCCCACCAGGTCCGGGAGAAGGGTATCCGGGCCCTTGAGCGGATCAGTCGCATGCACGATCCAGCGTCTGTCGCCCGGGCGATGGAATCAATCTATAGCGAAGCACTCTCTGCGGCAAGCCAGCAGAGGAACCCCTCAGCCCACAAGAACCTCTGAGGAGATGCCCAGCTCCCGGACTGCGGCCTCGATCTCGGTGCGATAGATCGGATTCATGATGATGACAGCATCGGGGTTGACCGGACGGAGCTCCTCGGGAGCCACGATCGGCTGCCCCGTCCCGGCGACGAACATACCCTGCTTGCGCGGGTTGATGTCAACCATATGGGTGACCACAGCATCGGGCCGCAGGGTATTCAAGAACGTCACGCCCTTCGACCCTCCCCCCCAGACAACCGCCCGCTGTCCCGCGGCCTCCATCGCCTCAAACCGGCTGATCCACTCCGCAACCTTGGTCTGGTAGGCACCCGAGAACTGCTGCACAAGATCTGCCAGCAGAGCGAGGTCCTGGGTGGTCGCTGATGCGGCACTGGACCCGGGGCGGCCCTCGATACCGAGAAACTGCCCTCCATAGAGGTCCTGGACTCCCGTGACGTCGAACCCTTCGGCTCGGAAGAGGTGTGAGAGAGAGGCGGGACTGAAGTATGAAACATGCTCGTAGATGAGATCCCAGATGCCGAGGTCTTTGAGCGTGTAGAGAACATTTGGAACTTCGAAGAAGACCACGGTAGATCGCGCATCGCCAATCGAGGTGCGGACATCACGTACAAAGGCAGCAGGGTCAGGGATGTGCTCAAGCACGTGCCGGCACACGATGAGCTCTGCCTGACGGTCTGCGTAGCGCGCGGAGTAGAAGTCCTGCACGATGGTCATCTTTTCCCTGACCGGACCCGAGACATACTCAGGCACAAAACTCGGGTCAAATCCGATTCCCCGATTCTCCCCCCGTTCGCAGAGCAAGGCGAGAAAATCCCCCTTCCCACACCCGATGTCGATCACCGTTCTTTGTCGAATCGCGTACCGATCGATCAGGTGGTCTGCCAGCTCCTCAGCATAGCGTTGGAATCGGGGGGAAAAGTGCAGCGAGTTCTCGTAGGCCTGTGTGTACTCCATAAGCGCTGGATCATAGGCGCCGTTGAACACATGTCCGCACCTCTGGCAGAACAGGAGTTGGAGATCGCCCCTGGGAGCCTCCACCGCCTCCTCTCGGGAAGCATAGAGGAGATTGCAGTGGACGGGAATCTGAAGCAGATGGTGAAACTCCTGCAGCTTCGATGCCCCACACACGGGACAGGGGCGCTTCCGGGATAGCATCAGCGCTGTGCTCCTTCCGGCAAAGCATCGAGATCGTGAATTGGTAGAACCTCCGCTACGATTCCGAGACGATCCAGCTCCTCCTGAATCTCCTTGCAGTAGACCGGGTTCATCACGATGACGGCATCGGGCTTGGAGGAGACGAGGGACTCCGGCGCCACAATCTCATGGCCGGTTCTTCCCAGGAAGGTCCCGCTCCGGTAGGGATTGACATCGACGGCAAAGGCAATCTCCTGGCCCAGTTCGAGAGTTGTCAGAAACGTCACCCCCTTGGATCCACCGCCCCAGATGACGGTCCGCTTCCCGGCGGCGTGGAGCTCCACAATGCGCTGGCGCCATTGGCTGATCACCTGGACGGCTCGCGGCATGAAAGCCCGGACCTCCTCCAGCAGGCTCTCGGGACTTTCTTCCATCGGAAGGGGGCGGCCGTCACCCCGCGCCCCGGGCATGGCCTCGATCATGAGATACTGGTCCGCATACTGCGTCTCAAGATGCAGCACCTCGAAGTCACACGATCGGAACAGTCGGGCAAGTGAACCGGGACTGAAGTACGAACAGTGTTCATAGTAGATATCCCAGAATGCGGCTTCACCGAAGATCCGAAGCATGTTCGGGATCTGGAAGAACACGCGAGTCTGGAGCCTGTCGCCGAGAGACCGACGAACGGTGCCGATGAACTCGCGGACGTTCGGGATGTGCTCTAACGTCATCTTGCAGACGACGAAGTCCCCGTGAACATGGGAATAACGCTCCGAGTAGAAATCCCGGATGAATGTCATGCGATCCTTCGCCGGACTCACGTTCCGCTCTTCAACGTAAGCCGGATCAAATCCGATGCCGGTGTTCTCCCCGAGCTCGCACAGCAACGTAAGGAACTCCCCCTTGCCGCAGCCGATCTCGATGACCGTCTTCTGCCGGAGATCATACTCTTCGATCAGGCGAGTCGCCAGTGCCCGATGGAACGCCTGAAAGGTTTGCGAGAATCCCTGCGTCTCTTCGTACCGTTCCGAGTATTCGTGCTTGCTGGCGTCAAAGACCACATTGGAGATGAAACCGCACCGGGGGCAGACGCCCAGCTCGATATCTCCACGGGGGTATTCCACAGCCTGCTGCTGTGTCGGGAAGAGCAGAACGCTGTGTACAGGCACCTGCCGTGTCTCATAGAAGACGCTCATTCCCTGCCCGCCGCAGGAAGGGCAAACGGTCTCCACCGCCCGCATCTGATCAGCTGCCGTGTGTGTTCCTGGAATATACGCCATACTAGGATCTCTCTGTGATCGTTCGTGACTACGTATCTAGCAACTCTTCATGTCGTGCCCGAGCTCTGTTCACGCGACCGAATACGTCCCAGAGTGAGGCTGACCAGTTCACGCAAGAGTCCCCGCTGGAGCAGGTACAAGAGCCCCCCGTAGACCACTGCCCCAACAAGAACGAGCACTGCGAGTGTCAGGACGGTATGCCCTCCCCCTGCAAGTGCCCGCAGCGGGTCCTTGATGAGGGCGATGATCGCAAGCATGGGGGCTGCCGCCGTGAGCGCGGGAGCGATGGCTGGAAGCATGCGCGAGGCGGTGTTCTGGAGGACCGACCTCACCTGAAGCATATTGTAGGCAAAGCCCACGAGTTGGGCACAGAGCACTGCAACCGCGACCCCTTCGATCCCGAATCCCAAGAGGAGAAAGATCAGGGGAAGCATCACTCCAACCACCACCAGACCGGCCCGGAGATTGTAGACCGGCCGACCGGTCGAGAGAAAGAGCGCCGAGGTAGTCGCCGAGAGCGGCTTCACGAGGCTTGCCAGGGCGAGGATCTGAAATGCTGCGACCATGGGGACCCACTTCTCCCCGAGAAGGGTTTCCACCATCTCCGGGCCAGTGATGAATAGACCGAGCGACACCGGGACGACCAGGAACGAGATCAACCGGAGGCTCTTCAGGTATGCCCGCGAGAGCCTCGGTGCGTCCGACTGGATTTTCGCATACGACGGCAGGAGAACGGCGCCCACGACGTTGGTGACCTGATCCACGGTTCGCCGGGTAAAATCATACGCCCTGCTATAGAATCCGAGGGCCTGTGCGCCAAGCCACTTTCCAACGATAAGATTGTCGATGATCGAATAGAAGAACGTGACGACCCCGCCCCCCGTAGAATGAATGCCAAAGCGCAGAAGGCGCTTCATTAACGACCCATCCCATCGCTTGGGCCTCACCCACTCCCATCCAGGACAGAAGACCCAGAGAAGCACGAGCGTCAGCAGAGAGCGCGCCAGGCTGGCATAGACGAGGCTCCAGAGGCCGGCTCCCAGGAACGCCAGGCTCAGTGCGATGGCCACGTAGAGGAGCTCTGCAATAACCATCGCGCCGCTGATCTTTCCGAAGAGGAGGTCTTTCTGCAGGAGGGCTTCCGGGACGATGCTCCAGGCGGCGAGCAGCACCGTCACCGCCATCCACTGTAGCACTGTCGTGACGTGCGGATTGCCGAGAAAACCGGCAAATAGCTCTGCGCTGAGGAAGATGACTGCGAACAGCGTCAGCCCGGTGACGGAAGTAATCACGAAGGACTGGAAGGCGACCTTCCCCCGCTCTTCCTGGCTCTGGACCACCGCGGCCCCCAGCCCGAATCCCGAAAAGAGGTTTGTCGTCCCCAGAACCACTTGCGCAAGCGCGACAATGCCGAAATCCTTGGGATCCAGAAGGCGGGCCAGAAGAATCCCCGAGACGATGGAAATCAAGCGAAGACTGAGCGTTGCGCCGCCCATGGCGACGCTGCCGCGAAAGGTCTGTGTCTTCAGGTCGAGAATAGAGCCACTCCTCGAACAACATTGCGGTACGGGCGCGGAAATGCGCCCGTTT
>Ga0209536_100017601_pt1 | contig 10111 bp, 5 predicted proteins | sample DeeMarSeWOR28_12_FD_187461 | JGI IMG/M metagenome (GOLD analysis project Ga0209536, IMG submission 187461) | Marine sediment microbial communities from White Oak River estuary, North Carolina - WOR-2-8_12 (SPAdes) (version 2) | ecosystem: Environmental > Aquatic > Marine > Intertidal zone >... | reverse complement strand
GTTTTATTAAATCCTTAAATCCCCCCTGTCCCCCCTTTTCCAAAGGGGGGAATTTGTAAGTGGAAGATATGCACTGACAGGTATCGCTGCCGCGATTGATTATTTAAGGCGATATCGAATGAGGTGCGTTCCCCCTTTACCAAAAGGGGGACAGGGGGATTTTTCTGTCGCAGGTCGCCCCCGCCTAATGGAATGTTTTTAAACTAGGGGGACGACCAGGGGGACGTTCGTGCAGAGCGTGCATAACAAAGTTGCCTGGTTCTCATCTGCCGGACCAAAAACCCGGGCCGACCCGAAAATTCATTAGAATTTTATGGAGAATTTCGAATAAACCACGTGGGCGTCGTAATCTTCCCACAGGGTGTCGGACAGCACGGCGCCCTGAAAGTTGCCGCCGGCGTCGGTGGGCACATAGGTAAATGCATCCTTGTTGTAGTCATCGTAGTCAAATTTTTCCCAGACGTAACCCAGGGTCACGAAAAAGCTTCCCCAGATATTGTACTTGAGGTTGGCATCCAGCCGGTGGAAACTGGTATCATCCACCGCATCGAAACCGGGAACGGATTGGCCGGGCAGGTCGAAGTCAATCTTGCCGTCGATATCGGAGTAGGAATAGGTAATTTTAAAATCGAGTTTGTCGGGGATCACCCCATAGGTGATGCCGCCGCCAACGGTGTTGACCTCATCCTTGCCCTCCGCCTGCCAGTCGGTAACGGTGGTGATCCCGTCGCCGTCTTCATCAAATTCACCGCGGGCTACCTGCCGGTTCTTGTAATGCTCATAAACGTAGAAGGCGTTGATGTTGAGCCTGTCGGTAAGGGTATAGTCCCCGTCCAGGGATATGACATAGTGCTTATCCTCGACAAGGCCGTAGGGCGAATCCTTGAAGTCATCTTTGCCGTAGGTCGCAGAAGCGCTGAGAACGAGGGGATCGATGGGATACACATTGGCGAGCAGCCCGACCCTGTCTCTGGAAACGTCGGCCTGGGTGTACTTGCGGAGGCCCGGCAGCTGTTCGAGGTCCTCCCCGCTCTGGAGGTACACGTTATAGTTATAGTCGTCGATGTCGGTTTCCGTGCGGGTGTATGAAGCCCTGAAGTCCGACCACGGGATCGGGTCGGTGTCGATGGAAGCCCCGTAAATGTTATCCGTCTGCCGCTCGACCTCCCGGTTGTCCCGTTTGGTTCGCTTGTAGGTATAATCGAGGTTCAACCGGGTCCGGGTCCAGACATCGAAGCCAAGGTTAAAGTCGGCCTTGGTATTCGAATAACTCGAAGGCAGGGTGGCGATGGGATTCGCAAGCGCACCGGTAACCGGGGAGCTGTCGGCGCTCACATAGCCGTCCGGGAAAATGATCCGGTCCGTTTTGTTGTCGTAATCGTAGTAACGCAAGCGGCCTTTGAAACGCATATAGTCCAGGGGCTGCGTTGCCAGCGTGGCGTCGACGAGGGTGGTGTCCACCTGGACATCGGCATCGCCGGCGGGCAGGTTGGCCGGGTTCGAATAGTCGATGGGAAAACCCAGCGCGGTATTGGTGGTAAACGGCAGCAGGTCGTCGTCCTGCCGCATCCACCCCCAGGCGGTGTTGACCGAGACGCGGGAACTCCACGGCAGGTCCGAATAGGAACCGGCCAGTGATACGTTCTGGTAGTGATTGTCGGGCGCCACGTCGATTCGGCCCCTTCCGGGTCCGCTGAGAAGATTGTCGGACACGCTGAAGGGGTTGTCAAAGGTCAGGCTGTCGGCGTTGTTATCAAAATTCTGGTAATAATAGGTGGCGTTCAGCAGGAGCTGATTGCGGGCATATTCGGCGATCAGCTTTAGATTCAATGTTTCGTTGTCGACGTTTTCAAATAGCTCCGATGTATTGTCCAGGCCGAAAGCACCGAATGTCGGGCGGGTGCCGTCCTTTTCTTCGCCGCTGAATTCCGCTCGCAAACTGAACGGATCGGTCGCCACAAATTCAATGTCCATCGACATTTTTTTGCGTTTGATTTCCGGGTCCCCGCTGGCGGAAGCCGTGCCAAATTCGGTCTTCAACCGGTCGGCCGCCGCCACCGTTCCCACACCGGCCGCCTCCAGATCGCTTTGCAGCCCGTCATCCAGAACCAGGTCATCAGAGCCGACTCCGAAGTACAACGTCCGGGCGTCAAAGGCGAACCGGTGCGGGATCTCGTCATAGGTGATGCCTCCTTTTATTTTGCCGTACCAGTTTCCGCTGAAGCTCACATTGACGTCATCCTGGCCGAGATTGTTGCCGTCGGCCTTGAAAACGAAGCGGTCTTTTTCTTCATATCTTACCCAGAATTCTCCGCTGACGGACTGGGGATCCCGGTACTGGGTGAACAATGAATCCTTGGCATCATCATTGCGGCCCCTTAAAATGAGACCGATGTCACCGGAAAAATTTTGCATAAGATTTTCGGCGGCAGATGTCTCTTCCGCCGCATCCTCTTCAGCTTCAGGCGGAGCGGCAGCCTGAGCTGCGGCCGCTGCTGCCGCGACCGGCGCTTGCGGTTCCACTGCCGGAGCCGCTGCTGCCGTAGACGCTGCCGGCACCGGGGTGGCTTCGGCCACTGCCACCAGCGTGCCGGGGCCGACCAGGGCGCTGCCGGCGGGATAAAAGTCCAGTATCAGCCGGTAGCCTATTTTTTCGCCGGGTTTGCCCTGCATGTAAAAGCTTTTTACGGCAGTGTCGGGGCCGCTGAAGGTAACCGTGATCATCGTTTGATTCGCCGCCCGCTGGTGGCTCACGTTGGCCACCGCGCCCTGCAGGTCGCGGAACAGGCGGGCGGGCGAGCGCGCAAACTCGACCTGCGTGTAGACAATGGAAACGCTGTCGGCCGTTGCCGGGCCGATTTGGACCGGACGCGCACCCCCGGCGTCGAACACAAGTCTGGTAAAACCACTGTGCTGCCCCAGCCGAATGTTGTAAAGGGTCGTCACCTCCGCGGCCTGCAGACGCCCTGAAAGGAGAGAAAAACCAATCACCATCACCACAAACGAGACAAACAAATACTTTTTCTTCATGGTACGGCTCCTTGAAAGCGTTTCCGTCGTTTAAGCCATTGCCGTCTTATATCCTCTGTCCTCTTTCTTCGGCCTTCTTTTCTCTGTCCTCTGCCTGCCCTCCGCAGCCTGCAAGGCGAAGGAGGGCCCTCCGTCCTATCGCAACAGGTTCTTGCCGGAGGGGTGGTTGCTGCCGTGGACTTTCAGATGACAGTTCAGGCATCCACGGTAAAATCCCCTGTTGTTTAGAGCCACGTAGACCGACCGGCCGGCCTGGGTTCTGTTTCTGGCCTGCAGCTGGCTCGGGTGGTCCACATTGGAGTGACATCTCTGGCACAGATAGGGCGGCCGGGCGTTCAACAGGGCCGCGCGCGAGGAACCGTGGGGGACATGGCATGCCAGACAGTCTTCGACCGCCGGAGGATGCTCCCACATAAACGGCCCCCGGATGTTGGCGTGACACTCAAAGCATTTCAGATTGATGTCCTGGGCATCGATCAGCTTGTCCGCAATGGTTCCATGGGAGTTGTGGCAGCTGGAACACTTCATCTTGCGTTCCCGGATGGGATGATGAGACTGCCGCAACAGCTGGGGAGTGATCTTGCGATGACACTGCGCACAGACTTCCGGCTGGCTGGGCTTGGCCAGGTATTTGGGATTATTTTGATGAACCCCATGGCAGCTGGCACAGGTCAGCGCCCGGGTTTCATGCTCGCTGGAGGTCCACATGGCCACTTTGCCCTTGTTGTGACATCGCAGGCAAACGGCATTCTTTTTTTCCCGGGACTCGGCCGATTTCGCGCTCAGGGCAAGAATACCGCCGCCCTCGCCTTCTTCAGCGTGAGCGGCGCCCGGGCCGTGACAGGATTCGCACACAAATTCCTTACCGCGGCCAGCCGGTGTTCGGGGATCTCCTTTGACGCCGTGGATGTTTCCCCAGAAGCCTGCATAGATCTCTTCATGACACTCCATGCAGGTTTCATCGCCCGCAAAACTTTCATTTTCCTGGCTGCTCTGCGCTTTCGCTGTCAGGAACAAAATGGAAATGACCATGGAAAAAACAAGAAGCTTTCTGATTTGCATGCAACCGCCTCCAAATCCAGACTTGTATCCAACTTCAGAATTTTAGCTGACTGTACCGGGATATAGAACGATGGGCCGCCGGGTTATCAGCAAAACAACAAATGATGATAATGTAAATAAGGTAAAGACCTTAATTATGAATGCGAAGCACCGTATTTTTAAAATTGCTTTCGACGGCCGTCCTTCAGCAAGGCGGCATTTGTCCGGCCGGGGCGGCCCGGTTTCAGCCAGCGGATCGCGGCCCGGGTGCTGAAAAGGGCCGCCAGGGCCAGAGCCAATCCCAAAACCACCGGCAAGTGCTGTGGGCCGAATCCCCGTCCACCTGCGGCGGTGCCGATGAAACAGCCGCTGGAGGGACCGAAATTGTTGGCGCCGAAGGACCCGATACTCGCGATGCCGGCGCCCAGCCCCGAGGGGTCTTCAATTACGCCGTTGCGGACACCGTCATCGTCGCCGATACCGCCGTCAACCAGGGTGAGGGTGACCTGGTCCCTGGCGTCATTGAAAACCGCGCCTCTGGCGCCGCCGGTGTCGGTGACGGCCGTGTAGTCGGTCCAAACCTGGGTCCGGGAATTGAATTTGTACCATCTGTACCCGGCCGGTGCCGGTTGCGGCAGAAAAATGGTAAGGGTCACCGTCCCGCCGGGAATATCCGGTTTGACATGCAGATCCAGCAACCCGAAAATCATGTCCTCCGGCATTTCCCCTATAGCCGGCAGGCTTTCGGGGCTCATGGGGTTGAGCTTGGTGATGCTGCCGCCGCCCTCTTCCAGGATGGCCATTGGATCACCCTGGGTGGACAGCATGGTGGTGGCCTGCGGCGGAAAACCGGTTATCCCGTTGTCGGTAACATCAATAGAAACCGCCCGGCTGCTCTGCAAGCCGCCACCGTCTTTGACCGTCACCTCAAAAACCAGGACGGCGCCGTTCTGATCGACCGGGGGCGCCACAAACGTCGGCTGAATAGCCGTGGTGTCGGACAGGGTTGCCGCCGGGCTGCCGCCGGTCTGGACCCACGCATAGGAGATGATGCCATCATCCGGATCGGCCGAACCCGAGGCGTCCAGGGTAACGGTTGTGCCCTCGACGGCCGACTGGTCCGGGCCGGCATCGGCTACCGGCGGCTGATTTTGCCAGGTGACGTTCACATTGACGGTGTCGGAGGCCTGCAACCCGCCGCTGTCGGTGACCGTTAAATTAAAGGTCAGGGATCCTCCGCCGGGGCCCACAGTCGGCGCCGAGAACGAGGGCTGAAGAGCCGACGGATCAGAAAGGGTCACCGCCGGTCCGGCCGTCTGGGCCCAGAGATATGATGAAATAATGCCTTCCGGATCGCTGGAAGCGGATCCATCGAGGGTAACCGTCGCGCCCTGGCCCACCGTCTGGTCGACGCCGGCATCGGCGGTGGGCGGCAGATTGACCCAGGAGATATTGACAATGCAGGTGTCGGTATCCTGGAGGCCGTCGCTGTCGGTCACGGTCAGCTGAAACGTCAGCGCGCCGCCTTCAGCGCCGACCGGCGGTGCGGTGAAAAGCGGCATGACCGTCGAGGGATTGGACAGCGTGACCGGCGTGCCCCCCGTCTGGGTCCACTGGTAAGCAGCGATGCCGTCATCCAGATCGTCTGAATTGGAGCCGTCGAGGGTAACCGTATCCCCCTCGTTGACGGTCTGGTCGGGGCCGGCATTGGCCGTGGGCGGCAGGTTGACCCAGGAGACATTGACGATACAGGTGTCGGTATCCTGCAATCCGCCGTCATCCTTGACCTGAAGCTGGAAGGTCAGGGCCAGCCCGCCGGGTCCGACGTCCGGGGCGGTGAACACCGGCTTTGCCGCCGAAGGGTCGGAAAGTGTAACCGGCGTTCCCCCGGTTTGGGTCCAGAAATAGGAAGCAATGCTGCCGTCCCCATCGCTGGAATTGGAGCCGTCGAGGGTGACCTGCAGGCCTTCATTCACCAGCTGATCCATACCCGCATCGGCTGTCGGCGGCGCATTGTCAAAGGATACATTGACAACACAGCTATCTGAGTGCTGCAGCCCGAATTCATCCGTGACCGTCAGGGAAAATGTCAGGGACACCCCGCCGGCACCGACATCCGGCGCCACAAATGCCGGCTGGGCCGCCGCCGGATCGGACAGTGTTACCGGCGGACCGGCAGTTTGGGCCCACAAATACGACACGATGCCGTCATCCGGGTCCATGGAATTGGATCCGTCGAGGGTGACCGTTTCACCGATCCCAACGGTTTGATCGGGCCCGGCGTCGGCTGTCGGCGGCTGATCGACCCATGCAATGTTGACGATGGTTGTATCGGTGCCCTTCAAGCCGCCGCTGTCGGTCACGGTCAACTGGAAGCTGAGCGCGGCTCCGCTGAGCCCGACATCCGGAGCGGTGAAAGAAGGCTGCACCGCGGCCGGATTGGACAGGGTCACCGGAATCCCGGCCAACTGCTGCCACACGAATGAAACAATGCCATCGTCCGGATCGGCAGAGCCCAGGCCGCTGAGGGTGACGGTATCGCCTTCGTCAACAGTTTGATCGGGTCCGGCATTGGCCGTCGGCGCAGCATTGATCCAGGAAACGTTGACAACCACGGTGTTGGTGTCCTGCAATCCGGCGCTGTCGGTGACCGTCAGCCTGAACGTCAGTGACTCTCCGCCGCTTCCGACATTCGGGGCTGTGAATGTCGGCTGCACCGCCGCCGCATTCGAAAGGGTGACCAGGGTTCCGATGGTCTGCTCCCACTGGTAGGTGGTGATGTCATTATCAGCGTCGGATGAATTGGAGCCGTCGAGGGTAACGACGACGCCCTCAGTGACGGTTTGATCGGGTCCGGCATCGGCCACGGGAGCGTGATTTACCGCCGATATAGTGACGATACAACTGTCCGTACCCTGCTGCCCTTCACTGTCGGTCACCGTCAGTCGGAACGTCAGGGATTCCCCGCCGGCACCGACATCCGGGGCGGTGAAGGTCGGCTGGACCGCCGCCGGGTTCGATAGATTGACAGGGGTTCCGGCGGTCTGCTCCCAGAGGTAGGAAGCGATGTCGTTGTCCGGATCAGTTGAATTGGACCCGTCCAGCAGAACCGGGTCCCCCTCCTGTACATTGCGATCGGGTCCGGCATTGGCAACCGGCGGTGAGCTCATGGGGCCGGGGGTGCTGCCGGCGTCTCCCGGCCAGCTGGCGGCGAGGATTTCTTCGATATTGGAAAAACCGTCGCCGTCGGAGTCAAGGGCCTCGATCGCAGCGAAATTCTGCCCGTAGGCCTTCCAGTGGCCTCCGTAAGCATTAACCCCGCCTTTGCCGTCGGGGTTGACATGACAGGTGATGCAGCTGCCCATGGTGGTGCCGCGATCGGTACCGCTGGTGCCATAATAACTATTGAAGTCAATCGTATATCTGTCTTTGGCGTTGGCCGCATCGCCGGCGGCGAACGTTAACACCGCGATTCCGAAAATGGTGAGAACAATTTTTAAGATTCTGTTTTCGCGATCGGGACAGGCTGATCTCTGAAGGTTGAAGGCTTTCATATATCCCTCCTTTGCTCTACCGCATTGGCGGGTTATGTTAGCAAAGAGTGTGCCACTTTGTAGCGATATTTTAACTTCTTGAAATTACAAAGATTAAGGATCAGAAAGGCCTTCGACGATGAGGATGTTCGCAGGCTTTTTGCGTTACCGCAGTTACGAACCGGCCGCAGGGAAGGTTTAAGTACTGTAATTAATAAAAAAATTGGCGTATGCTAAATCATACAATCCTTGTATGATTTAGCAGAAACAGGGAACCCGAGAAAACCTTTGGCTTTTGCCGAAGTAATGATTATTGCTGAAAAAACAGGGGGACGTTCGTACAGAGCGTTCACAACTCATTGAAAACCGGGGGGGGACGTTCGTGCAGAGCGCTCATAGCGCTTCGATCAATTCCTCAACCGGTGGTCTGGTATCGGAGGCCGCAATCCGGGTCACGCAGGAGTTGGTCACACCCAGGTAGCGCGCAACTTCCGCACCGGAATAGCCGAGCTCGCGTACCCCAACCCAGGAAAGCACCGCCCGGGCCTGCACCACCCTTTGTCTGCGACTGCCCGAGCACAGCTCTCCCACTGAGATTTTGTATTGCCGGGATACCCTCGCTGCCAGGCTGTCAATATCAATCCGCTGACGGGACAGCCGTAAATTCCTCTTTTCCAGATCCTCGAGCCCCTTCGTCACTTGCTGCACGAACTTGCCATCTCCCAGGATTCTTTGATCGTAAATGACTTTCTGCTCCCGGCTTCTCAACGCCAGCACTTCCGACCAACCGCCCAGGCTTCGAACCAGACCGCCACCGACCAACTCGGGCCGGCGGCCCTGCCCCGTGCCCTCTTTTACAAATTGAAGATAATTAGAGCGACCATTGTGGTTATGACCAAAGTGCGACAGAACGTATTCGGTGTCCTGCCAGGAAAATTCGCAAAAACCCAGCACCGCCGAGTGGCCTGACCATGGACTTTGAGCAAGGTGAGCAAAATCATCGACCAGGCCGGCTCTGAGCAAATTCAGGTGAATGTATCGAACCAGCTCTTTAAAATACTTGTCCTCCTGGCAAACGATGGACTTGTAGCGATTCTGAAACAGATGGCCGTGGCGCCGATGGCGATGGTTAAAATTCACCACGTAGCCGGTCAGCAGTTTGCGCATGCTCGACGCCAGGGGCCGGTTGCGGGTCTTGCAAAGCAGGTGGAAGTGATTGGGCAGGAGGGCCCAGGCGTAAATATCCATCGCGCCCTCATTGCTCAGCGCGCCCAGGCGCTCGATAAAGTCATGGCGGTCGGCATCGTTGATAAAAATATTTCTTTTTTCAATCCCGCGACCCATCACATGGTGCAAGACTCCGGGAGCATCCAGGCGGCTTTGTCTTGGCATGGTCTTTACCTTTCATCAGCAGCTGTCATCGTTAAACTCGTTCTACACGAACGTCCCCTTCTTTGGACAGTGGTTGTCAGCGCCGGGGAATCGTCCACTCCCCTTTGGAATTCCTGATGGCCATCCCGTAATAGGTTTTCTGCCCGTCGGGCAGGGTGAGTTTTTGAACGTAACGGCGGCTGTAGTTGCCGTCGGGGGTTTTAAAGGTTTTGGTGGGCATGGTTTCCACGGAGGCCTTCAGCTTGGCGCTCGACCACCGCACGGTTTGGCCGCTTTTTTTGCGCTCCAGGGCCTGCTGGAAACTGCGCTCCATTTGCCGACGTGCCGTCGCCGAAATACCGCTGAGCGACGGCAGCACGGCAAGCAGCTCACTTCTGCGAGGGGCTTTGTCCGAATTGTATTCGGTGGTGGCAAGGACATAATGGCCCACCGCAGGGGCGTAGTTCCAGACTTTGGTTTCCCTCAACCGGTACCTGGTCCTTGTTGTCCTCCTGTAGACGGAGTAGCGCTTGCACACAATCTGATAGGTGTCGAAGTCACCGGCCATTACGGAGACCCGCTCGGTAACGGGAACGGCGCAGCTCCACACGGTCTGGTAAGTCGATTCGGCACCGCCTTTACTAACCCAGGTCCCGTTTTCGGAATAGCTGGCAAGGTTACCGGCACGCAGTGGCCACAGGTTGGTCGGGCCCTGGATGAACAGATCCTCCCGTGGGCCGAACTGCCGGCTGACCCTGCGGTTTTTACCCTGCCATTCCGACGGTCGGAAGGTAAAGTCCGGAGAACCGCTATAGACGTAATTGCGGTGGTCCTTCCAGGTTACGAGTCCCGAGGTGTTATCGATAACAGTTTCCCATTTCCCGTCAGAGTAAACGAAGGTCGTGCCCTGGCTGTAGGCGGGAAGCGGTGCCGGCTCGAGCCGGGGACCGGCAGTAACGGAAGAAGGGGGGAGCGTTGCGCACCCGTAGGCGGTCAGGGCCGTCAGTGACCCGATGGTTATTATTCTTAAAGCTCTGAACAGATTGGCAATGTTCTTATTCATGGTCTTGGGCTCCTATTCCTAAATCAGGCATCGGTCCTGGCAGAAGCCATCTCAGAAACAGGATTTTGGCTCA
>Ga0209536_100017599_pt1 | contig 10111 bp, 9 predicted proteins | sample DeeMarSeWOR28_12_FD_187461 | JGI IMG/M metagenome (GOLD analysis project Ga0209536, IMG submission 187461) | Marine sediment microbial communities from White Oak River estuary, North Carolina - WOR-2-8_12 (SPAdes) (version 2) | ecosystem: Environmental > Aquatic > Marine > Intertidal zone >... | reverse complement strand
GAGGCTGCCGCCATAGACGGGGCTTCGCCGGCCAAACGGTTTTGGACGATCGCCTTTCCGCTGTTATCACCGACGGTCTTCTTTTTACTTGTCATGAATATGGTGTATGCTTTTTTCGAAACTTTCGGGGTGATCCATGCCATTACCGAAGGGGGCCCCAATGAGGCCACCAACATTATGGTTTTCAAAATCTATCACGACTTTTTTGAAGCTCTGGACCTTGGCGGCTCTGCAGCCCAGTCGGTAATACTGATGTTCATTGTTGTTTTGCTGACGGTGGTCCAGTTTCGCTATATCGAAAGAAAAGTCCATTATTAAACAGGAGCATAAAATGGTCGAGCATCGACCCTGGCTGACTCTTTTAACCCATGCGGCTCTCATTTTAGGCTGTCTGGTGATTGCTTTTCCGATTTACATCACCTTTGTGGCTTCGACGCACACACTCGAAACGATAGCCGGTTCCTTCCCTTTTTTACCCGGACGTCATCTGATCGAAAATTACTACCAGGCCCTTACCGTCGGAAGTGGTGAGGTCGGCGCCACCGTGGGCGCCATGATGCTGAACAGCCTGATCATGGCACTCGGCATTACCTTCGGGAAGATATCCATTTCCCTGTTGTCCGCCTTTGCCATCGTCTATTTCAGATTTCGCTTCCGTATGTTTTTTTTCTGGCTGATTTTCATCACGCTGATGCTGCCGGTGGAAGTTCGAATTCTATCGACCTATGAGGTGATGGCAGATTTGAAAATGCTGGACACATACTCCGGCCTGATCTTTCCGTTAATCGCATCGGCCACAGCCACGTTTCTGTTTCGCCAGTTTTTCATGACTATCCCGGACGAGTTGTGCGAGGCCGTTAGAATCGACGGGGGCGGGCCCATCCGATTTTTCTTTGACATTCTGCTGCCCATGTCGCGCACTTCCATTGCTGCTCTGTTCGTGATTCTTTTCATCTATGGCTGGAATCAGTATCTTTGGCCGCTGTTGGTTGCCAGCGATGAACGCTACTACACGCTTTTGATCGGAATCAAACGTATGCTGGATGTGGGCGAGGGCCAGGCCGACTGGCAGATTATCATGGCGTCGACCATGCTGGCCATGATCCCGCCTGTACTGGTGGTCATCTTTATGCAAAAACAGTTTGTCAAAGGAATGACGGAAACCGAAAAGTGATTTTAAAATTGAGTGAACACACAATTTGGGGTTATTGGTTATTCGTTCTTTGCTAGATCGCATTCGTTCGTCGTGATTTGGGGTTTAAAGTTTTCCCGGTTGCGGGTTGCAAATTTAAAAAACGACAGAATACCGATTAAAATTCCGCATTCCGCATTCCGAATTCCGCAATCAGGAGTAGTCCATGGCCGATGTCAGTCTGAATAATATCTACAAGTCATTTGGCAAAAATGAAGTCATTCACGGTATCAGCTGTGTTATCCGCGACGGTGAGTTTATCGTCATTTTAGGTCCTTCCGGGTGCGGCAAATCCACTGTTCTGCGCATGATCGCCGGGCTGGAAGTAATTTCCAGCGGCGACATTGCCATTGACGGCAGGGTGGTCAACCAGCTCGAGCCGGCCGACCGTGATATCGCCATGGTATTTCAGAATTATGCCCTCTACCCCCATATGACCGTCTTTAAAAATATGGCTTACGGCCTTAAAATCCGCCGCATGCCCAAAGACGAAATTAAACAGCGGGTGCAAAAAGCCGCTGAAATCCTGGAGTTGACCGATTTTTTAGACCGCAAGCCCCGCCAGCTGTCGGGCGGGCAACGCCAGCGGGTGGCCATGGGCCGCTGTATTGTGCGCGAGCCCAAGGTGTTTTTATTTGATGAGCCGCTGAGCAACCTGGATGCCAAACTGCGCGTCCAGATGCGGCTAGAAATCCGCAAACTGCATGAAGACCTTAAAATCACCAGTATCTATGTGACCCATGACCAGGTAGAAGCCATGACCCTGGGCGATCGCCTGATTGTCATGGACAACGGATACGCCGCTCAAATCGGCTCCCCCTTAGAGGTGTACGAAAGACCGGCCACGCGCTTTGTTGCGGGCTTCATCGGTTCACCGGCCATGAATTTTCTGGAAACCCGCATAACCCCCACCGGTGAGGGGGTCGAAATTCCAGGTGATGTCACCTTAGCCTTAGCCAACAGGAAGGTCCCCGAATACGGCGGTAAAGCTGTGGTCCTGGGCATCCGACCCGAACATTTTGAACTGGCCGGTGAAGAAGCCGCCAACCTTCGTTTGATGGTGGATCATGTGGAACTGCTCGGCGCTGACACGCTGGTTCACGGGCATTTTGGTGAAGACAAAACATCTTTGACCGTACGCCTGCCCGACGTGCAGCAGTTTGAAAAGCATACTATTTTGCCCATGGCAGTACCGCCGCTAAAACTTCATTTATTTGATAAAGACAGTGGCAAGCGAATCAACTGAACGATGGGTTATTTTCCGTTATTCCGGAGGATTCAAGCCATCGATTGTATTTGTGCGATCTTTGCATGCGAAGTTTGGCATGCATATTGACCTATTCGTTTGCTGCTAAAGAGAAGGTCGGCAAATTGATCTTCAAGCAATGAAAGGAGGACAAGCCATGTTTAAAGAATTTAAAGAATTTGCCATGCGGGGCAATGTGGTTGACATGGCAGTCGGGATTATTATCGGTGCCGCTTTTGGCACCATCGTCAAGTCACTGGTGGCCGATGTTATCATGCCGCCCATCGGCTTGCTGCTGGGTAATGTTGATTTTTCGAATTTATTTGTGGTCCTGAAGGGTACGGCCGCGGGAAACACATTCGCGTCCCTGGCGGACGCCCAGAAAGCCGGGGCCGTCACGCTCAACTACGGTCTGTTTTTCAATACCATCATCAGCTTTCTGATTGTGGCCTTCGCCGTATTTATGATGATCAAAGGGCTTAACAAAATGAAACGCGAGGAAGAGGCCCCGCCAGAGGAGCCAACGACCAAAGCGTGCCCGCACTGCCTGTCGGAAATTCCCATCAAGGCAACCCGCTGCGGTCACTGCACATCTGAACTAAAAGCAGCTTAAATTATCATTGGCGTTTCTTCAAAGCAGTTTTTGCGAGCTAGCATAGCACCGGGGTCAGCCCTTTCTAACATACTACTATTATAATATATTTATACAAAGTTGGCCTGGCCCCCATATAAATGGTGCTTCTTCCCGGCGGACGACGTTTTGAAAAATAGTCTATTTCCCGATGGTGGTGCCGTCGCCAGAACCTGGACCTGGTTGATATAGAGGGCGGTCATTGGATCGATGAGGAAAATTTTGTTAAAAATGAATTTTCCGGTTGATTTTAAAGCCGGAATGACTAATATACGGTCTGCTAAATAATTAGAAGCTATCTCAAATGTTTGAGATGGCTTCCAATCAGGTTGAATTTTTATAAACCGGGCATCAAAACGACAGATGCGTTATAACCCGATTTTTTGGTGCCCACTCCGGAGACTGACCCGTTTAAAAAATTTTTAAATAAAATCAGATGGTTCAAATTATCACCCAGTCAATGTGATCGGGGTTAATTTTAGGGGCACCGCTTGAAGGATTATAGACGCTAAAGCCTTCCGGCCAATGGACGATAACAAGAGAAAGATCGGCGCAACGAACTAAAATCACGGTATTCATAGGTACCCTCAATCATGTTGAATATACATAAAGTCAAGCACTTCAACCCCCCCTGGGTTATTGCCCACCGGGGGTACAGTCAAAATTTTCCGGAAAATACGCTGGCCGCTGTTCAGGCAGCTCTGACAGCCGGAGTTCCGATGATTGAAATCGATGTGATGTTCAGCCGTGATCGCAAGCTGGTCGTTATTCATGATGCCACCCTGGAACGCACCACAAACAGCCGGGGAGCAGTTCATGACGTTACACTGGAAGCGCTGCAACAGCTGGATGCCGGCAGCTGGTTTAATTCTAAGTGTGCGGGTGAGCATTTGCCGGAATTGTCCGAAGTGCTGGACCTTGTAAATGGTCAAGCCCGGCTGAACATTGAAATTAAAGCCGTTGCCTATGAACACCATCATCCGCCGGATGCCATCGAAAGACAGATCGTAAAACTGGTAAAACAGAAGAATATGCAGGATTCAGTTCTGATTTCCAGCTTTGAAATCGACATCCTGGTTCAGATCGCCTCGATGGAGGATCCGCCGGCAATCGCGCTGATTTCCAAGACCCCTGCCAACAAACGCATCGTTGAAATTTGCAAACACCTGAACGTATTCTCCTGGCATCCGGATCAACGGATCGCAACCCCGCACCAGGTTGACATGCTGCATGCCGCCGGCCTCAAGGTGTTTCCCTACAATGTGGACACTTTCGAAGATTATAAGCAGATGATAGACCTAAATGTAGATGGTGTCATTACCAACGACCCGGTGTCGGCCGGTCAATGGGCACGCATGCGCAACGCCGCCTGAAGCAATCTGCTATCCCACTGCTCACAGCCCCTGCCCGATCTTTCCCTGGCTTGACATGCAAGATCCCGGTTTTATTCTACGATTGGTTCATGACGTCTGAACACCCGGTTGTTACCTACATACAGCTCAAAACAGTATATTACTGCCAAACTTGTCTCAATCTGGTCACTCCCGCGGACGACACTAACCAATTTCCACCAGAGCTCCAGTCCGATATCGCCGACCGGCTGGCCTAAACCCCATATTCAGGAGGCACCAATGAAAACCATCATCGAGCCTTTTAAAATCAAAAGTGTCGAGCCCTTGCGTTTTATCAGCCGCCAAGAGCGGGAAGCGATTCTGAAAAAGGCCGGTTACAACCTGTTCGGCATCCGGGCCGAGGATGTATTGATCGATCTGCTGACCGACAGCGGTACCACCGCCATGAGTGCCAGGCAGTGGGGCGGCATGATTGAAGGCGATGAAGCCTATGCCGGATCCAGGAGTTTTTATCAGCTGGAGAAAAAAGTAAATGATCTTACCGGATTTCGGCACATCATTCCTACCCATCAAGGCCGGGCGGCTGAAAAGATTCTCTTTAATATTTTGGGCGGGGAAGGCAAAATTATTCCCAACAACACTCACTTTGACACCACCCGCGCCAACATCGAATTAACCGGAGCTGAGGCTGTTGACCTGGTACCGCCCGAAGCGATGGTTCCTTCGCTTACAGCAGACTTCAAGGGCAATATGGACCTGGAAGCCTTAAAAGCACTGCTCGAAAAATTTGGTCCGAAGCGAATCCCGCTGGTTATGTTGACAGTTACCAACAATTCCAATGCCGGCCAGCCGGTTAGTATGGAAAATATCCGCCAAACAGCCGAATTGGCTAGAAGTTATGCCATCCCCTTTTTCCTGGATGCCTGCCGTTTTGCCGAGAATGCCTATTTCATTAAACTGCGCGAACCCGGATATGAAAATAAAGCCGTTGAGCAGATCGCCGGGGAGATGTTCTCATACGCCGACGGCTGCACCATGAGCGGCAAAAAAGACGGCCTGGTCAATATGGGGGGGTTTCTGGCCGTCAACGACGGTGAACTGGCCCAGAAGGCGTACAACCTACTGGTGGTGACCGAGGGTTTCCCCACATACGGCGGTATGGCCGGCCACGATTTGCAGGCCTTTGCCATAGGACTGGGCGAAGTTCTTGAAGAAGACTACCTGAAATACCGCATTCGATCCATCGCCTATCTTGGTGAGCATCTGACGGAACTGGGTGTACCGATTTTTCAACCACCGGGCGGCCATGCCATATATATTGACGCTGCAGCATTTCTTCCCCACATACCGGCCCACGAATATCCGGGCCAGGCCCTGGCCTGTGAGCTTTATTTAGGCGGTGGCATTCGTTCCTGTGAAATCGGCAGTGTGATGTTCGGCAGGACGGATTCTAAAAGCGGCAAATTCGAACCCGCTAAGTTGGAAATGGTGCGTCTGGCCATCCCCAGAAGAGTTTATACCAAGAGCCACATCGACTATGTAGTAGAATGCGTGGGGAGTGTGTTTGAGAAAAGAAATACCATCAAAGGCATGCGGATTGGCTTCGAACCGCCGGTATTACGACATTTCACGGCTACCTTTGAGTTTTTGTAGATCTGGTTTTCTGGAAAATCTGTTCCCGGCAAGATAGAGGATCAGATCGGTGTTCTGCCTTCATCGACTGCGTCAAAATGCCTACCGTTATAAAGTCTACATTTGCTTGAAAAGATGGGAATACGACCTGGAGACCGTAAGCGTTTCAGGCAAATCTTCGAGTTTGATGGTCAGACGTCCGGCGAAAGAGCGATTGATGCGGTCGATAAAGTTGACGTTTATGATCGTGCCCCGATGAATGCGCCAGAACTGATCCGGGTCCAACTCGGTGGCTAATTGCCGGATGCTTTTTTTAATCAGAGACTCGCCCGTGGGCGTTTTGACGACCGTGTATTTATCTTCAGCCTTAAAATAGCAAACTTCATCGACAGAAACCAGCCTGACATCATCCCCATGCCGCACTTTGATCCATTTTAAAAAGCCGGGGACTTCCCCCTTTTTCATGGCTGACATGAAGCGCTCAAGGATCTTGGCAATATCCGCCGGTGAGGTCGGGGCATCGGCAATTTGCTTCTGCAACCGCTGGACGGTTTTGGCAAGCCTGTCGTCGGTAACCGGTTTGAGGAGGTAGTCGATGGCCTCATTTTCAAATGCTTCAATGGCGTACTGATCATAAGCGGTGATAAAAACAACCCGGCAGGTGGCAGTGATGTTTTTGGCCACTTCCAGGCCGGATAGCCCCGGCATGTTGATGTCCAGAAAGGCAATATCCGGTCTGTTCGCCTCAACCACCTCCAAGGCCTTCAGCCCGTTTTCGGCTTCGCCGCATATGTCGAGTTCAGGCCACAGGCCGGACAATTTTGATCTTAAATAGATCCTTAGCTGCTCTTCGTCGTCGGCGATTATCGCTTTAACCTTTGCCATACGGCACCTCGATGGTTGCTTTCACGCCACCGGACTGATTTTCTTCTATTACCAACCGGCCATCGTTTCCATAGATTGTCTGCAAGCGCTCCCGGATGTTGGCAAGTCCCAGACCGTCTTTTCGATCCGGTTTAAAGCCCATTCCCGTATCGCTAATTATCAACTGCAAAAGGGAATCATCTTTTTTTCCACGGATTAAAATCTCACCGCCTATCACCTTGGGCTCCAACCCGTGCTTGATGGCGTTTTCCACCAGCGGCTGGATCAGCATGGGTGGAAAAGGTGTGTCCGCCAGACGGGCGGGCAAGTCGATATCAAAATTCAACCGATCTCCCATCCGGACTTTAAAGATGTTGAGGTATGCTCGAATCATCTCCATCTCATGGCCAAGGCTGGTCGTCTGCCCCCTGTTATCTGAAAGAGAGGTGCGCAAGTATCGGGTAAAATCCACCAGCATGGATTTCCCCTTTTCAACATCGTTATCCAAAAGATTAAGGACATTTGATAGGGTATTGAATAAAAAATGGGGCTCGATCTGAGCCTGCAGCAGTTTTAAATAGGCTTCCGCCGCTTTTTTCTCGCTCGTCAGCCTTTTGATCTTTTCTTCCTGAATTTGCACTTTTGATGCCGCGATCTGCTCCCGAGAACTGAGGAAGTAGGTAATAATGGATCCAAACATGACACCGAGGATGAGTAACTGAAAAAGACCGTGTTTTTCAAAAATGACAGCCGGACCCAGTCCGGACAAAAATGTTCCGATTAAAGACCCGCACAGGCTGCCAATGATCAACGCCACCGCGACCCGGACAGCCGCCAGGATCGGTTTATCGCCGGGAAAAAAATAAAAAGCGGCCAGCACACAGGTACAGCAGGATAAACCGATGCTCTGCGAGATGATAAAAGTAACGAGGAACCCCTCTCCGAAATCCATTGCGGTCAGAAAAAGGGCAATAATGGTATCGAAAACCAGGGTATAACATATTGATTTGATAGCTGAACGGACAGTTATGCCGTCGGTAGCGGGTTTCATAAAATATTTGTAAACCGCCCTATTGAAAAAGACAAATGATTTATTTTGCGCACATAACGAATCTTGCCCGGCTATGGCACGGCTTAATGCGCCTGCCCAACCGCCTGCGGCCGGGAAAACAGGTGGCTTTAAAATGAAAGGCCAGGCCGATGCCCCAGCCAAGCACCGACCAGTGAAACCACCAGGGGCCCGGAGTCAATTTATTCGTCAGAAGCAGGGCGGCATTGACGATCAGATAACTCCACAGATGCCACTGAAATCCAGCTTTGCGACGTCTTAAAACGGCCCGGCGGATTCGTTCCTTTTTAAACTCTCGTTGTTCCTCTTTTATGGCAATCTCTACAATTTGGGGATCAAGCCCAACCTGCTTTGCCGTTTCTATCAATTCGTCGTGACTGATCGTGTCCTCATTGCTTAGCTTTAGAGCACGCCGAATGATGCGGGTGACGTCGTCGCTGTCATATTGCCGTGATGCGTATTGATTCATGGTCGATAACCTCTTCCGTGTTGCGGGTTGCGGGTTACGAGGTGACAGTCAGACCAACCCGAAATCCGCAATCCCAAATCCGAGATCGACGGCCTCTGTTTTCTGTCTTCTGACACCTGAAACCTGACACCTTATCCTATCCAGCCCAATCTTTCATCAGCGCCTGAAAAGCGCTCTGGCCGGCCCTGAAGGCGCCGGCATATCCTCCGCCGGGATTACCCCAGGCACTGGCAAGATACAATCCTTTGACCGGCGTTTCAGTTTTAATGCGGTTCATAAAGGCATTATCCATGGATTGTTCAAACCCGTAAATCGCGCCTTCGGTATTGCCGGTATAGCGCCTGTTGGTCAACGGGGTGGCGGCTTCCTGGACTTCTATCATGCCGGACAAGCCCGGGATGACGTCCTTTTCCGCCCGCTCGATTAAAATTTTAGCCCAGCGTTGCTTCTCACGGTTGTAGGCGGCCTTGTCGCCGTTGATATAATCGGACTCGAATTTGCGCCAGGGTTCATACCCGCTGAGAACCAGCAGTTGTAAAGTTGATGTGCCCGGGCTGGAATACCCATCGAAAATATTATCGTAGACGCAGACACTAAATGGACTGTTTTCAATATCTCCCTGGATGCAGGCCCGGTAGTCCGCATCCGGTCCCCGGCCGCCGGAAACGTGGGTGCTAAAGGCCTTAATCTTTCCCTTGAGCTCCTGATTGACCCCCAGCCAGACGAGAAAACTGGATATGCTGGGTTTATATGATCTTAATTTCTCAAGGTAATCGGCCGAAACTGCGCCTACCGGCAGCATCTCCCGGAAGGTAACCGGCGCACTGGCATTGCTGACCAGCGCCCGGGCCGGCAGTGTCTCGCCATTGTCAAGCTCAACCCCCCGGACGGCCCCCCTGTCTACCTGAATCCGCTGAACCCGGGTGTCGAATAAAATGCTGCCGCCCTGGGATTCAATTGCCTCAGCCATGGCATCACTGAGATCCTGGGAGCGCTGCTTGATATAATATGATCCATTTTTGAGGTAACCGCCGGTGGCATTGGCATAGTAAAACCCGGACAGCTTTGACGGCGGCAATCCGTAATAGCCCCACAGAGATCCCAGCGCATGCTGCAAATCCGGATTCTTAACATAATCACCGATCAAATCCGCCAGGGTTTTGTTTCGCACGTTCCACATTTTGCGGTATTGAAGCGGAAAAAGCAGTTTAATAAACTGTCCCTTATTCCGACTGAGGGTGTCGACATCATCGGCAATGCCGATCATCTCTTCGATAAACCCTCTGATACCCTCGGCTTCTTCGGGGAAATGCTTGCTCAGAATCTGAATATAAGCTTCAGGATCTTTCTGGGGAACGGATATGTCCAGGCCAGGGGTTTTCAGCCGGTAGACTTCGGGTAGCTGTGCCAGTTCAAGTTTGTCCAGGACACCGATATCACTTAAAATACGGCTGGCACCGTTACCGTTGATGGCAGTACCGTGCAGCGATACTTCAAAATTGAATTTGCCGCCGGCCCGTTCAAAGGAGGTGGCGTAGCCACCGGCAATGCTGTGCTGTTCCACCACCGTCACCGGCACGCCCTGCTTGGCGAGATATGCTCCGCAGACCAATCCGCCCAGCCCGGCGCCGATGACCACCGTTGGATAGTCGCTTT
>Ga0209536_100017598_pt1 | contig 10111 bp, 10 predicted proteins | sample DeeMarSeWOR28_12_FD_187461 | JGI IMG/M metagenome (GOLD analysis project Ga0209536, IMG submission 187461) | Marine sediment microbial communities from White Oak River estuary, North Carolina - WOR-2-8_12 (SPAdes) (version 2) | ecosystem: Environmental > Aquatic > Marine > Intertidal zone >... | reverse complement strand
TACGGTGGTAGCCCGGATGCAACGAAGTGAAATCCGGGATGTTCGTTATCTGGAAGGCCCCGGATTCCGCTGCGCTGCATCCAGGCTACGGTATTGGCTGTACATATAAGTTATAAATAACTTTATAAAGTCACTATAAATGTATGTTAATTAACAATCATTTCTTGTCGTTGAGCAGTTTTCTGATCATGTCTTCCATACGGCTGCCGTCGCTGGTTTTGAAGCCTTTATGGGCGTGCACCAGGTTGCCGTCGCGGTCGATCAGGTAGGAACTGGGCATGACTTTCAGGCTGTAGAGGTCTGCAATTTCGCCTTCAGGGTCATAGGCGATGTCAAAGGTGGCGGGTACGTGTTCGAGAAACTTTTTCGCCATGGCTTTATCTTTGTCGACATTGATGCCGATGACCTTGAAGCCGTCTTCGCCGTAGCGTTCCTGCATTTCATTCATCCATGGAAACGAGTACTTGCAGGGCACGCACCAGGATGCCCAGAAGTCGACGAATACGACCTGGTTACGGTATTTCTGCAACGAGACGGTTCCCGAGTCGCCTGGCAGTTCGAAAACCGGCGCCTTGGTGGCCAGGGCTGCGGGGCTTATCAGGAATGTCAGCAGCAGGAATAGGTATGTATTTACAGCAGCAGTCAGGAAAGTTTTGGTCATGAGTCAGAAGTTTATTGTTGTGGTTGGATGGTGTTTTTTGTGGTCGCTATATTAACCGTTTCTTATGTGGAAATGAACAGGGGGCAGGGGTGTTTAACAGTGGTCAGGGACGAGGTTCGAATGGCGAGGAAGGTGTTGTAGCCTGGATGTAGCGGAGTGGAATCCGGGATGTGTATTCGAAGGAACCCGGATTCCGCTACGCTGCATCCAGGCTACCGTTTGCTTTGCATTTTTTAAGACGCTGGATCCCGGCTCAAAAACGTACCGGGATGACGGGTATTGGGTATGTGGGTAATGGATGTACCAGTAAGGTCCCGGATTCCGCTGCGCTGCATCCAGGCTACCGCTGGGTGCATAGAAACACGTTTTTCCTCGTCCCTGGTACCTCGTCACTAGTTCCTGTAATTATGCATAATGTATATTATGTTAAATAAAAGATTTACCTGCAATAGGGGCCTGGTCTTCTCTTAATATATAAGGAATCGATATTCAGCCAGTTAGCCCCTGGCCTGGTGGCGATATGGGGTCGTTGTTGTAATCATGTCGCCTGCCCCTGCTTCATCATGCAGCCTGTACAAAGTTCAAGAGTCATCTTCTGGTTTAATGAGTTCAGCCATTAGTGACGGCGATGGTCGGAATGGAGTTTCTTTTCAACTGCGCATGCAGTTACGGAATTTGCCAGAGCGATGACCCGGTCGATATTCACCTGACAATCGATTCAGACATTCGGGAATCATTCTGCTTGTAAAACCATGTTTGTATAAAAGTATATTATAAGATATTAATATAAGTAAGAATAATTGTCGTTTTCACTTGTAATGAGATGGCATTGCTATTACGATACGCGCCGTTGCTTTTTGGCATTTTTTGAGTGATTTCACACAGTATTTGCGTGTTTTGACATATTCATAATGCCCCTCAGCAGATTTACTAATAATACAAATACATAAAAATACATACCCATTCAGGAGCAAGCATGAGAGCAGCTAAACATGTTGCCGGTCTTTTAGGTCTGATGTTCACCAGTGAACAGGCACTGGCGGCTTATCAAATGAACCTTCCACCCGGTGTAACCACATTCAGCCAGGGTGCATACGACATCCACACCATGGTCATGTGGATATGCGTTGTCATTGGCGCAGTTGTATTCGGCGCCATGATCTACTCGATCATCAACCACCGCAAATCCAAAGGTGCTGTTTCAGCCGAATTTCATGACAACACCGCTATAGAAATTATCTGGACGGTTATCCCCTTCCTTATTCTGATTGCGATGGCCATCCCGGCAACCAAGGTTCTGCTGGCGATGGAAGATACTTCAAATTCTGACATGTCGATCAAGGTCACCGGTTACCAGTGGAAATGGCATTACGATTACCTGGGTGAAGATATCAGCTTCTTCAGCAATATATCCACGCCTGATGCAGCTAATCTGTCAACCAATGCCAGCGTAAAGAAAGACGATACTTACCTGCTCGACGTTGACAACAGGCTGGTGATTCCAGAAGACACCAAGGTTAGATTGCTGTTTACATCAAACGACGTTATCCACGCATGGTGGGTTCAGGCTTTTGGTGTGAAGAAAGACGCCATTCCTGGCTTCATCAATGAAAGCTGGGTCAATGTTCCGGATCCGGGTGTCTACCGCGGCAAGTGTGCCGAGCTCTGTGGCAAGAACCATGGCTTTATGCCGATCGTGGTAGAAGTCAAGACTAAGGAAGACTATGCTGCCTGGGTCAGTGGTCAGAAAACCGCAGCGGCTGAAGCTGCCGCCAGCGCCGAGAAAACCTGGACCAAGGCTGACCTGATGAGCCATGGTCAGAAGGTTTACACAACGGCATGTGCTGCATGTCACCAGGCTAACGGTGAAGGCCTGCCGAATGTCTTCCCCGGCCTCAAAGGCAGTGCAATTGCCACCGGCGACATTGCCAAACACCTGAGCGTTGTGATCCATGGTGTAACAGGCACGGCAATGGCCGCCTATGGTCCGCAGATGAACGATGCCGATCTGGCCGCCGTCATTACTTACGAACGCAACGCCTGGGGTAATGACACCGGCGATGTAGTACAGCCTTCCGATATCAAGGCTGCACGCTAACTGAATTCTCGAACGATATATAACAAAAATATATAGAGATAAATAAAGAGGCAATTATGAGCGCTGTAATAGAAGAACATCACGATCACCACGATCACAAGCCAAGCGGAATTGGCCGCTGGCTGTTCAGTACCAACCATAAAGATATAGGCACCATGTACCTGTGGTTCAGCTTCATCATGTTTTTTGTTGGTGGTGCGATGGCACTGGTTATCCGTGCCGAACTTTTCCAGCCAGGTCTGCAGCTGGTAGAGCCTGAATTCTTCAACCAGATGACCACCCTGCACGGCCTGATTATGGTCTTTGGTGTGATCATGCCCGGCTTCGTCGGTCTCGCCAACTGGATGGTACCGATGATGATCGGTGCTCCGGACATGGCGCTGCCTCGCATGAATAACTGGAGCTTCTGGTTGCTGCCAGGCGCATTCGGCATGCTGATTGCCAGTCTCATCATGAGCCTGATGGGCATGGGTTCTGCGCCGAACTTCGGCTGGACATTCTATGCCCCCTTGTCGACAACCTATGGCCCTGCCAGCACAGACTACTTTATCTTTTCTGTTCACCTGATGGGCATCTCCTCCATCATGGGCGCCATCAACATTATCGCCACCATCATGAATATGCGTGCACCCGGCATGACCTACATGAAGATGCCGATTTTCGTATGGACATGGTTCATCACGGCCTACCTGTTGATTGCTGTAATGCCTGTTCTGGCCGGTGTAGTCACCATGATGTTGATGGACCGCAACTTCGGCACCAGTTTCTTCAATGCAGCTGGCGGCGGTGATCCTGTTATGTTCCAGCACGTGTTCTGGTTCTTCGGTCATCCCGAGGTGTACATCATGATCCTGCCTGCATTCGGTGTGGTTTCACAGATTGTTCCGACTTTTGCACGCAAGAAGATCTTCGGTTACAGCTCGATGGTTTATGCAACCGCATCGATTGCATTCCTGTCATTTATCGTATGGGCGCACCACATGTTCACTACAGGTATGCCGGTTGCCGGTGAGCTGTTCTTCATGTACGCCACCATGCTGATTGCGATTCCGACCGGTGTGAAAGTGTTCAACTGGGTCAGCACCATGTGGCGCGGCTCGATGACATTTGAAACGCCAATGCTGTTCGCCATCGGGTTCATCTTCCTGTTCACCATCGGTGGATTCACCGGCCTGATGATGTGTATCGCGCCTGCTGACTTCCAGTACCACGATACCTATTTCATCGTTGCCCACTTCCATTACGTGCTGGCAACCGGTGCGGCCTTCTCCATCATGGCTGCGGTGTACTTCTGGATTCCGAAGTGGACCGGCAATATGTACGATGAAAAACTGGGCAAGCTGCATTTCTGGCTGACTGCCATCGGTGGCAACATCCTGTTCTTCCCGATGCACTTTGTTGGCCTTGCCGGCATGCCGCGTCGTATTCCGGATTACAGCCTGCAGTTTGCTGAATTCAATGCGATGGCAACCGTTGGCGCATTTATCTTCGGCTTCTCACAGTTGATCTTCCTCTACAACGTCATCAAGACGATCCGTGGTGGCGAGAAGGCAACTGACCAGGTATGGGAAGGTGCTGATGGCCTTGAATGGACACTGCCGTCACCTGCTCCGTTCCACAGCTTTACAACGCCACCGACGGTGAAGTAAGAGCTGAAGAAGAAAATAAAGTGACATCGCACCCGAACAATATCGAAGGGGTAAATAAAAACTCGACGACACGAGTTATTACCCGCCTGATGTTTGTAGTTGTCGGCATGTTCGGCTTCGGGTTTGCGTTGGTGCCTTTATACGATGTGTTCTGTGATATTACAGGCATAAACGGCAAAACCGGCGATAAGGTTACGCTAGCTGAGAATATGCAGGTCGATACTTCAAGAGTCATCGAAGTTGAATTTATCGCCAGCCTGAATGGCAGCATGCCATGGGAGTTCAAGCCCATGCAGCATTCAATAAAAGTTCATCCAGGTGAGCCAACCCGTATCTCGTATGTTGCAGTCAACAGGACTGATAAGGTGATTGTCGGTCAGGCAGTACCCAGTGTTGCGCCAGGGCGCGCAGCCGAGTATTTCCAGAAAACAGAATGCTTCTGTTTTACCGAGCAAAAGCTTGAGCCGGGTGAAGAAAAAGAAATGCCTGTTATTTTTGTAGTTGATCCGCAGTTGCCGGATGACGTATCACAACTGGCGCTATCGTATACATTTTTTATAAAACCATCAGGGGCGTCTAACAGTACGGCTTCCCTGGCAAATAACTCAAACCAGGAAATATAACAATGTCTACAACAAATCATGGTGATTACTTTATACCGGAGCCGAGTAAGTGGCCGATTGTTGGAACCGTCGCATTAACAACAACAGTTATCGGTGCGGTTAATACCATTCATTCGATGCAGGCAGGCGGCTCGATCAGCCTGTTGCTGCCGATCGGACTGCTGCTGATTGCCTACCTGTTCTTCGGCTGGTTCGGTGCGGTTATCGAAGAATCAATGGCCGGAAACTACAACGAACAGGTGGATCGCTCCTTCCGTATCGGCATGTTGTGGTTCATCTTCTCTGAAGTGATGTTCTTCGCAGCCTTCTTCGGCGCCCTGTTCTACGCCCGTGTATTTGCAATGGACTGGCTGGCGGGCGGTAGCAACAACGCGATGACACATGAGTTGCTGTGGCCGAGTTTTGAGGGTATCTGGCCGATACTGAATAACCCGGATAATGCCGCGATTCCAGGACCTCAGCAATCCATGGGGCCCGGTGGCTTACCGGCAATCAATACCGCTATCCTGCTGCTCTCCAGTGTGACCGTAACCATCGCGCATCACGCGCTGCGTCAGGACCACCGCAAGCCGCTGATTTTGTGGCTGGCTGCGACTGTCGCCCTGGGTGCGATCTTCCTGTTCTTCCAGGTGGAAGAATACGTTCATGCCTACAGGGAAATGGGGCTGACACTGGATTCGGGTATCTATGGAAGCACCTTCTACATGCTGACAGGCTTCCACGGTTTCCACGTAACCATGGGTACAACCATGTTGCTGGTCATGCTGATCCGAGCAATAAAGGGCCACTTTACATCGGATAACCATTTTGCTTTTGAAGCGGTGGCCTGGTACTGGCACTTTGTGGATGTGGTCTGGTTAGGCCTGTTTATCTTCGTATACTGGTTGTAAATGCAGTGAACAACGAACAGTTAACAGTGAGTCGAGAAGGATATTTTACTATTAACTATTAACTGTTCACTAATCACTGAATTTATTACAGGCCATGGGGTTGAATAAGCCCCGTGGCCTGTCCTATTAAGAGCAGGATAAAAATGAACACGGACAGGCCAATACGCCATGTCAGGGATTTAAGCATCCTGTCAGATTTGCTTTCGTCCCTGATTAAAAAGAAAAGCGCCTGACCCAGGCTGAACACAACGACAAGCAGTAAGGCTACGATAATTATTTTAAATATCACAAAGTTCTCCAGACATTAGTTAATTCCCGGCTGTGAAATCATTACTCCACGCAAAATTATTCAGGCTGAATATCGGCCCCGTTGTTTTTACCCCGGGAGTCGTGCCGACTATCGTCACCCTGCTTGTTTTGTATGTGATGTTTACGCTAGGGCAATGGCAACACGAAAAAGGTGAGTATATCAGCAATCTGCAGGATAAAATCAATGAGCGCAAGTACCTCTCCCCCGTCAGTATGGATGAATTGCCGCATGATCGGGACGATCAGGTATTTTTGCCGGTTATCGTGAGTGGTGTTTTTGACGCCGAGCATCAGTTCTATTTTGACAACCGTATAGTCAATGGAGTCGCCGGTTACGATATTTTTACACCTTTCAGGATGGATGATGGTCGTGTCATTCTGGTGAACAGGGGCTGGTTGAAACAGGGCCGTACCAGGCAGGATTTACCTGAATTTGATACAGTGACCTCGTTGGTCAGCTTCAAGGCGCTGCTTGACAGGCCGCCATCAAAAGATTTTCTGCTGGCTGATAATGTCCATGCTGATCTGACCTGGCCGATGGTGCTCCAATACGTAGATACGCAGGAGATCAGCGGGATGCTGGGGTACGAGCTTATGCCCATGGTGTTGAGGCTTGATAAAGATGCAGACCATGGTTTTTATCGCGAGATACCGGTGCTCAAACTTGATAGCACCAAGAATACGGGCTACGCCTTCCAGTGGTTTGCAATGATGGCGGCATTGCTGGTGATATATATTGCGGTCAACACGAAGAAAAGACAGTGAACAGAGTGTAGCCTGGATGGAGCGCAGCGTACTAAATTCGATTGGACTCGAATTTGAACAGCTTTAGCTGGCCCGCAAGGGCAGAATACAAGGATGTATTCTGTAATCCGGGAATGCTTGCTAGCGTTCAACAGCCCCGGATTACACTACGTTTCATCCGGGCTACGAAACTTTCGTCAGGTTTATATTCTCGCAGTGGCGCAGAGGGCGCGGAGAACTTATTCAAGTGTGAAAAAAAGGCGGAAAAACCCTGCGTTCTCAGCACCTCTGCGAGAGAAAATAGTGAAAATTGAAAAGTGAAAAGTGACATATTATGAATAAGCCGACATCAGTTGAACAACCTTCACAACCAGCGAAAAGGAATCCCTATACGCCCTGGTTCGTGGTTATTTCATTTGTGGCACCGGTCGTTGCCGCCTATGCCCTGTTCTTCCTGGGTGTGACTCCACCTGCCTTTAGCAACAAGGGCGAATTGCTGGATCCGATCATTCATGTCGAGTCCTTTTCTTTGAGCGATGACAGCAGTAATCCACTGGACCGTGATGCAATAACTGAACACAAATGGCACATGATTTATTTCGTCGGGTCCTCGTGTGACGATGCATGTAACCAGGCCCTGTACAACATGCGCCAGATAAACATTGCTGCCGGTAAGAATGCGAACCGTCTGCAACGGCTGCTTGTGCATCTGGAAGCGCCAGGCGAAGAGTTTCAGGCATTGATTGCACAAGAGTATCCGCAAGCGAGGCATGTTAATGCAAGTGCTGAAACAATAGCTGCTGCTCTGCAGGATGTCGGCCCGCAGTTCCGTACTCATGAAATTTACATTATGGATCCGTTGGGGAATATCATGCTGCGATTTACCCGGGAGCAGTCTTATAAAGACATTCTGCATGATTTGAACAAGCTGTTCAAAGTGTCACAAATTGGATAAAACGGAATATCTATAATGACAGAAGCAAGCATTCAATCAGCCAGCTGGCGCGACTACTTCGACTTATGCAAGCCTAAAGTAGTAGCGCTGCTGTTATTAACAGCGATAGTCGGTTTTGTTCTGGCAAGTCCGCCGTATGAAATCTCGCTGTTTAAACTCATTATGTCCTCGCTGGGTATTGGCCTTGCCGCGGCAGCGGGCGCGGCCATCAACCAGATTGTCGAACGCGAGAATGATGCCAGGATGGCCAGAACAGAGGGCCGCCCGCTACCGCGGGGCAAGGTTACGCAGCAGAACGCGTTTATCTTTGCCGTCATGCTGGCTGTTGCCTCGGTGTTTATCCTGACTGCGTGGATCAATGTGCTCACGGCCGTGCTGACTTTCGCCAGTATGATTGGCTACGCTGTTGTCTACACCATGTACCTGAAGAAAGCGACACCGCAGAACATCGTCATTGGCGGGCTGGCTGGCGCCACCCCTCCACTGCTGGGCTGGGCGTCAGTAACAAACAGTGTTGATCCGCACGGGCTGTTACTGGTATTGATCATCTACACCTGGACACCGCCGCATTTCTGGGCGCTGGCGATACACCGACGCGATGATTATGCAAAAGTTAATCTGCCGATGCTGCCAGTAACGCACGGTGTTGAATTCACCAAGTTTTCGATTTTTGCTTACACCATACTGATGATTCTGGCGACAGTGTTTCCCTATCTCATTCGTATGTTCGGTTTGATCTACCTGGTTTCCGCGCTGATTCTTGGTGCTTATTTCCTCTATATGGTTCTACATCTGATGTTTGCTGAAAAAGAAAAAACCGCCATCAAGACATTTGTCTATTCGATCAACTACCTGATGTTATTGTTCATCGCCATGGTGGTCGATCATTACCTGCCGATATATCCGGGTTAGTCTCATGGCATTCGGAGATTCCCCCCTTAAGAAAACCGGCGTTCTTCTTATTGCAGTAATCGCAATGTCAGCGGGTTTCTGGCTGGCTTCTGAGCTGAGCGCACCTGATGACGGTCATGCTCAACTACAGGGCACTGTACTCAAACCCCCACGTCAAATCCAGGTGCCTGAACTGATAAAACATGACGGCACGCCATTCACAAATGAAGACCTGAATGGACAATGGAGTTTGATATTCTTTGGTTACACCCACTGCCCTGACATATGCCCTACCACAATGAACGTACTTGCCGAAGCAAAGAGAAATTCTGCCGGCGATTTCCCCCGGGTTGTGTTCATAACAGTAGATCCGCAACGCGATACGGTTGATCTGCTGAAAGGTTACGTACATTATTTCGATCCGGAATTCACCGGTGTGACCGGTGATGAAAAAATGATTCAGGCTCTGACACTCCAGGCCAGCATTCTGTATATGAAGGTGCCGGGTGATTCTGGAAATGAAAACGACTACCTGGTCGATCACAGCTCGTCGATCTTGATGATAAACCCCGAAGGGCAGCTCGCTGCATTTCTCGGAGCACCGCATACGCCGGGCAGTATTCTTGATAGCGTAAAGAAGATCATTCGCTAATAAGCGCAGGGTTGTCGCCAGCAACGCTTTGCTTATGCTGGCCTACTGCATTTTCACCGCAGAGACGCGGAGTACGCCGAGGTTTTTATTACTGTTTCGTTACTTTTGTCGCGAACATCACTTTATCGTTTTTAATTACATTTGGTTTCGCCTTGATGGCGAGTTACTTTTCGTGAATTGCGCACATCCCTGTGCTCCACCCTTCGGGCGCTATGCGTGCTAATTTGCTCCAGGCAAATTAGTCAACAGCGAAAGAAAAGTAACCAAAAGAACGCCGCCCCGACCAGTTTGCCCTTCGGGTTCCCGAGGCATTCACCTTTGCCAACGGGCCGCCTTGACTCGCCGTCCGGGCTCGACAAGGCTAAATCCGACGTCCCTGTCGGCCAAAATAATATTTTCTTGGCCCTACCAAAGCCGAATGCCCCGGCAAACTTCACGGGGGGAAGGTCTATTGCCATCAATCATCGTAGCCCGGATGAAGCGCAGCGTAATCCGGGTTGTTAGTAGGTGGAAAGATCCCCGGATTACGCATTGCTCCATCCGGGCTACAGGGTCGATTGACCATGGACGGTCAATCGAGTCTTGTCGAGCCCGGATGGCGAGTCAAGACGACCCGTTAGAACGTAGCCCGGATGTAAC
>Ga0209536_100017597_pt1 | contig 10112 bp, 11 predicted proteins | sample DeeMarSeWOR28_12_FD_187461 | JGI IMG/M metagenome (GOLD analysis project Ga0209536, IMG submission 187461) | Marine sediment microbial communities from White Oak River estuary, North Carolina - WOR-2-8_12 (SPAdes) (version 2) | ecosystem: Environmental > Aquatic > Marine > Intertidal zone >... | reverse complement strand
GGCCCGGGAAGTGGCGAGCAGGAATGTGACAGTCAATGCGGTGGCTCCCGGTTTTATAGAAACTGAAATGACGGCCAAGCTCTCCGATAAGGTCAAGGAGGCCTTCTTGGTCCAAATTCCTCTGGGCCGGGCAGGGCAGCCCGAAGATGTCGCCCAGTTGGTAAAATTTTTAGTTTCAGAGGACGCTTCGTATATCACCGGTCAAATTATTCACCTAAACGGTGGGATGTATATGTAGGCGGCACAAGGCACATTTGTCATTTGGCATTGCGCATTTCTCATTTTTCATTTGAAAAAAATACTCCTATTCCTCTTCCTCTGCAATGCGAAATGATAAATGATCAATGAGAAATAATTTAATGTTACGGTTTAACTGTAATTGGGGATCAGGCTATGAAGAGAAGGGTTGTAATTACGGGTCTTGGATTGGTCACTCCACTGGGAATCGGCGTGGAGGAGACATGGTCGGCTCTAGTGGCAGGCAAGTCGGGAATTACTCCGATCACCAAGTTCGATGCCAGCAGTATGACTACCAAAATTGCCGGCGAAGTCAAGGATTTTAAAGCGGAGGATTATGTCTCCCGCAAGGATATCAGGCGGATGGATATTTTCACCCAGTACGCCATGGCAGCGACCCGTATGGCTGTGGAGGATGCGAGCCTCAACATTAATGGCAACAATGCCGATAGGGTGGGTGTGGTTATAGGATGCGGTCTTGGTGGTCTAACTACGATCGAAAAATTTCACCGTGTTTTGCTGGAGCAAGGACCAAAGAAAGTTAGCCCTTTCTTTATTCCCATGCTCATTGCCAACATGGCCCCTGGTCAAATATCCATTGCTTTTGGAGCCAAAGGTCCGAACGTCGCCATCGAAACCGCCTGTGCTGCTGGCACCCACGCGGTGGGTGACGCTTTCAAGCATATTCAGCGCGGTATTGCCGATGTGATGATTGCCGGAGGGGTGGAGTCCACCATCACACCTCTGGCCATAAGTGGGTTCAATGCCATGCGAGCCCTTTCAACCCGTAATGATGATCCGCAGAAGGCTTCTCGTCCTTTCGAACGAGACAGGGACGGTTTTGTCATGGCCGAGGGTAGCGGCATCGTAATTTTGGAAGCTCTTGACTACGCCCTAGAGCGCGGAGCCTCAGTCTACGGAGAGTTAATTGGCTATGGTCTGACTGGAGATGCCTTCCACATCTCGGCTCCGGCTCCGGAAGGCGAGGGCATGGCGCGGTGCATGCGGATGGCCCTGGATGATGCTGGTGTTGCCCCGGAAGAGGTGGATTACATAAATGCACACGGCACCTCTACGGATCTGAATGACAGTTTCGAGACCCGGGCGATAAAAACGGTCTTTGGAGAACACATTAACAAGCTGGCGGTCAGTTCTACCAAGTCAATGACCGGACACCTTTTGGGAGGAGCCGGGGGTGCCGAGAGTGTATTCACAGTGCTCACCATAAAGCGTGGAATCATTCCTCCTACCATCAACTATGAAAACCCTGATCCAGAGTGCGATCTAGACTACGTTCCCAATGTGGCCCGGGAAGGGGAAGTGAAAACAGCTTTGTCCAATTCCTTCGGTTTCGGCGGCACCAATGCAGCACTGTTGTTCCGCCAATACGAATCTTAGTAGTCGGGAGATTGAGGATGAAAGTCATTATTGGGTGTGATCACGCAGGATTTTCTTTAAAAATGAAAGTCGGGGATTTGCTTGAGAACCTGGGACACACAGTCGAAGATGCGGGTTGTCACAGTGAGGATTCAGTTGACTATCCCGTCTACGGCAAGGCGGTAGCCACTGGGGTTGCCAAAGGAGAGTTCGCCAAAGGTATCCTTATTTGTGGCTCCGGTCTGGGCATGTCTATGGTTGCCAATCGTTTCCGCGGTGTGCGTGCAGCTCTTTGTAACGACCTTTACAGCGCCGTCCTGAGTCGTCGACACAATGACGCTAATCTTTTGGTGATGGGAGGTAGGCTAATAGGCAGCGACCTGGCCGAAGAGATTGTCAGAACTTGGCTGACCACCGAGTTTGAAGGTGGGCGCCATGAGGGCAGAATAGCGCAACTGGACGAAACTTAATCATTTCAGCTTTATCGTTTCTTCCACCCGTGCTCCCCTCTCGTCTTCGCTAAGGCTTCGGCGAGACAGGCCGCTTAGTCCCCACAAGAGGATCCCCAGTTTTTCATCCGTCTTTTCTTGATTAGTGCTCACCCGAAAACGACGTTTTTCGGGCTCGCGCCATCAGCGATCAGCCTTCAGCTTTCAGTGAAATATACATAAATCCAAAAAGTTAAGCTGAATGCTAACTGCTGAACGCTGAGAGCAACAGCCGGAAATCTTTGGTTTCCGGAAGGACACTAATTAACACTTCCCATTTTGCATTTATCGTTATACATTGCGAACCTCTGATTTATCTGGTATCTCACCAATGAAAAAATGAACAGATGAAAAAGGTGAAATGGTGCTGGTAAATAACTCTACCGTTTACAATGAGGCCTAAGATGTCGGACTTGGAAAAGATAGATCCGCAAGTTGCAGAAGCAATCCGGCTGGAGGAAGAAAGGCAGCTTCAGAGGCTGGAGTTGATCGCTTCGGAAAATTTTGCTAGTCCTGCGGTCAGGCAGGCACAGGGTAGCGTTTTGACCAACAAGTATGCCGAGGGCTATCCCGGCCACAGATATTACGGTGGGTGCGAATTTGTAGATACAGCAGAAAGTCTGGCCATTTCCCGGGCAAAGGAGCTATTTGCCGCTGAATATGCCAATGTCCAGCCTCACTCCGGTTCCCAAGCCAATATGGCAGTCTTTTTCGCTATTCTACAGCCGGGGGACACCATAATGGGGATGGACTTGCGACACGGGGGCCATCTTACCCACGGCAGCCCTGTCAATTTCTCAGGCAGGCTATATGATGTAATTTCGTATGGGGTGAACCGAGAGACCGAAACTATTGACCTGGAACAGGTCGAGCGACTGGCGCGAGAACACCGTCCGAAGTTAATTATTGCCGGTGCAAGCGCCTATCCTCGGAGCATTGACTTCGGCTTTTTCCAGAAGGTGTGCGAGGACATCGGTGCTTACTTTATGGTGGACATGGCCCACATAGCTGGACTTGTAGCTGCCGGGGTTCATCCTAGCCCTGTTCCCCATAGTGACTTCGTCACTTCCACCACCCACAAGACTCTCAGGGGACCTAGAGGGGGTCTGATACTTGCCAGGCAGGGTCAGGCCGACAAGCTCAATAAAGGGATTTTCCCCGGCATACAGGGTGGGCCACTTATGCATGTCATAGCCGCAAAGGCAGTGGCGTTCAAGGAGGCTTTGAGTGCCGAGTTTCGTAATTACCAGAGGCAGATAGTCGGCAATGCTAGACGATTAGCAGCGGAGTTGTCGGGGAGGGGCTACCGCTTGGTATCTGGGGGGACAGATAATCACTTGATGCTTGTTGATTTAAGGAAAAAGGGGCTGACCGGTGCCGAAGCTGAAATCACCCTGGATAAGGCGTGGATTACGGTAAACAAAAACAGCATTCCATTTGATCCTGAAAAGCCGGCTGTCACCAGCGGCATAAGGGTAGGGACCCCCGCAGTGACCTCACGAGGGATGGAAGAGGAGGATATGGCCACAATAGCTCAGTTTCTTCACGAGGCTCTAGAAGCCCACGGAGATGCCGATGCTATAGAGAGGGTTCGACAGCAGGTTGCCGTTTTCTGCTCGGGGTTCCCTCTTCATAAACCCGTGTACGAGAGGGAGGGGAGCTGAGTTATGGAGCGGCCAAGTTGGGATGCCTATTTCATGGAAATCACTAGTCTGGTGGCTCAGCGTTCCACCTGCCTTCGTCGTAAAGTGGGAGCCGTGCTGGTAAAAGACAAGAGGATATTGGCAACCGGATATAACGGTGCCCCCTCGGGACTACCGCACTGTCTCGACGTCGGCTGCATGCGGGAGGAAAACAATATACCATCAGGCCAAAGGCATGAACTCTGCCGCGGCCTCCATGCGGAACAGAATGTCATTATTCAAGCGGCCCGCTACGGAATATCTATTCAAGGTGCTACTCTCTACAGCACCACGCGACCATGTGTTATTTGCGCTAAGATGATTATTAATGCTAATATTATCGCTGTCTGCTTTGATGAAGGGTATGCCGACGAGCTCTCAGACCAGATGCTACAAGAGGCGGGAGTTAAGTTGGTGAACTGGGGATCGCCTGAGGGAGGTGGGGAATGAAGTGCCAATTCTGCGGTCACCCTAAAACTCGGGTTCTCGACTCCCGACCAGGAAAAAACAATAATCACATTCGGAGGCGGCGGCATTGCCAGCACTGCGACGGGAGGTTCACCACTTTCGAGAGGTTGGAAGACAACCTTGCTCTGGTGATCAAGCGTGACGGTCGTTTGGAGGTCTTTGACCGTAATAAAATTCTAAGTGCCATCAAACAATCTTGTACTAAGCTTCCCATAGGGGAAGACCACCTCAACAAGATAGTAGGATCGATAGAGAGCCGAATCCAAGAAAGCCGACGACGCAAGCTGCGCAGTCAGGTCTTGGGAGATTGGGTTGCAGCCGCTTTGTATGATATCCATCCGGCAGCTTACATACGTTACAGCATTGTGCACCGACAAATCAAGGATCTCCAAGACCTGCAGAAACTCCTAGAAGAGGAGTTAGGTTAGCAAGGGTAACAAATCGCGGCTGAAAAGCGAAAAAAGTGACAAAGCAAGGATCTTTGACAAAAGAAGATGAACAGTTCATGAGGTTGGCCCTTCGTTTAGCCGCCCGTGGTATTGGGCACACTTCCCCTAATCCCATGGTGGGAGCGGTAGTGGTCAAGGGCGGCCAGGTGGTGGGAAAGGGTTACCATCGGAAAGCAGGCACCCCTCATGCAGAAATACATGCCCTGGAAGATGCTGGCGACCAGGCTAAGTCTGCTACCCTGTACGTGACCCTGGAGCCGTGTAACCATCAAGGCCGGACTCCGCCTTGCACCGGGGTAATCGTTAGCAGCGGGATTCGTCGGGTGGTGGTTGGATGTTCCGATCCGAATCCTCAGGTTGCTGGCGGAGGGGCCGAGTATCTTCGAAGGCAGGGAATCCGCGTAGATGTTGGGGTCCTCGAGGAAAAGTGTTTTCGACTGAATGAACCGTTCATCAAGCACGTGACCACTGGCCTGCCCTTGGTAATTGCCAAGATGGCTGCCAGTTTAGATGGTAAAATTGCCACCCACCTAGGTGATTCCCACTGGATTTCCAATGAGCGCTCGCGGCGCTTTGTCCACAAGTTGCGTCATGGGGTGGACGCCATACTGGTAGGGGTCGGGACAGTTGTTGCTGACAATCCCAAGCTTACCACTCGGTTTGCCGGAAGAAAGGGTATTAATCCTCTCCGGATCATTCTGGACACCCACCTGAGAACTCCCGTTGACAGTTCGGTTGTTAGTGAGACCGAGGAAGCTCCGACTATCATTGCGACCGGACCAAAACCATATAAGAAAAGAAGGGAAGCATTGGAAGGGAAGGGGGTAGAGGTCCTGTCTCTACCGCTGGTGCGGGGTCGTGTGTCTCTACCCCAGCTTTTGAAATATCTAGGCGATCGCGACATCACCAGCCTTCTGGTGGAAGGCGGGGCTGAAGTTCACGGTGGATTTTTTTATGACAATCTTGTTGATAAAGTGTATCTTTTCTTTGCGCCAAAAATCATTGGTGGCAATAGGGCTGTTCCCATGGTGGGTGGTATAGGAGTTGAGAGGGTGGCTGAGGCTTTAGTTTTGAGGAATATTAGGCTTCGCCGATTCGGCGATGATATAATGATTGAAGGGTACGTGAAAGACTCAGCCCTATCAAAAAGAATTTCAGCCAGGTCAGGTTCAGCGGGTACTTCGCGATGAATTCTTACTCCCAGAGCCCTTTGGCGCTTCGTCGGAGTGATGGAGTATTGGAGTGTTGGGAAGATGTTCCTGAAAAGGTTTCTATCTACATTACTTCATTATTCCACTACATTCCACTACTCCAGTGCTCCAAAGGTGTCGGCTTCAAAAACAAAACTGAAGCCGAGGGGAATATGGCTCCGAAAAGATAATCGGCCTTTTGCCTCGGGGGGAAAACATGTTTACCGGGTTAATTGAGGGAACCGGCAAAGTAGTAAAAATTGAGCCACGAGGCAAAGACATGCGTCTGAGCATTGAAGCTGCTTTTGAACTGGATGGACTCCAGCAAGGTGATAGTGTCTCGGTGCACGGCGTTTGCCTCACCGTGGTTTCCTGGAAAGGAAGTAGTTTTACGGTAGACGTTTCTCAAGAGAGCTTGAGCCGGACCACCCTTGCCCGTCTACGGCTAGGTGATGCAGTTAATCTTGAACGGGCCCTTAAACTCGGAGACCGGCTAGGCGGGCACCTGGTCAACGGCCATGTGGACGGCAAGGCCAGAGTGATCTCCCGCAAGAAGAGGGGTGAATCCATTGTGTTTGCCTTCGAGGTAGGCCCTGAACTGGCTCGCTACTTAATTGAAAAGGGATCTGTGGCCATAGACGGCGTAAGTCTTACAATAAACCACTGCGATGAAAAGAGTTTTGAAGTGAACTTGGTGCCTCACTCCGCCCGAGTGACTACCATGGTGAATTTAAAGGTGGGCGACGAGGTTAATATAGAAGTTGATGTCATAGGCAAATACGTAGAGAAATTTGTCCGTGCCATGCAAGGAAATACATCAGATGGTGTGGATACCGATTTTTTGGCAAAACATGGGTTTATTTAACATTTTTCATTTGTCATCTCTCATTTTTCATTGATCAGTTGCGGTTGCTCGTTTAGAGCACGTTGAGCAGGCAGGAGTATGGTGAGTGTTGATGTGTCATCGCTTTTAGTCTGCTAGGAGAGATGATCAAAGAGAAATGTTAAATGATAAAATACAAAAATGGATTGGAGTTATTAAAATGCCAAGCGCGAAAATTGCTCAGGCCCTGGAGGAGATCAGAGAAGGTAAGATGGTCATCCTGGTAGATGATGAGGACCGGGAAAACGAGGGTGATCTCTGCATGGCTGCGGAGAAGGTAACCCCGGAGGCCGTGAACTTTATGGCTAAGCATGGCAGGGGGTTGATTTGCCTATCCTTGCTCGAGGAAAAGGTCGAGGAACTGAAGCTGCCTATGATGGTCTCCAACAACCAGTCAAGATTCGGGACTGCTTTTACGATCTCCGTCGAGGCTCGGCGAGGAGTGACCACGGGAATCTCGGCGGCTGATCGGGCCACCACTATTTTAACAGCTGTGGCTGATGACGCTAAACCTGAGGATTTAGTCAGTCCGGGACACGTTTTCCCTCTTCGAGCACGCAAAGGGGGTGTCTTGGTGAGGACCGGCCAAACTGAAGGTTCTGTTGATCTGGCAAGGTTGGCAGGGTTGACACCTGCAGGGGTTATCTGCGAGGTGATGAAAGACGACGGCACCATGGCAAGAATGCCGGACCTGGAGGTATTTGCCGAGGAACACGGCCTAAAAATCGTCACCATCGCTGACATCATTGAGTATCGCATGCGTCATGAGAGTTTCGTGCATCGGGCGGCCACTACATTGCTTCCCTCACTTTATGGCGGTGAATTTGCGGCAATTGCCTACACTAATGATATCGATACCAGTCAGCATATCGCTCTAGTTAAAGGAGAGATAAACTCGGACGAAGAGGTACTGGTGCGGGTTCACTCTGAATGTCTTACCGGCGACAGCTTGGGCTCTCTACGCTGTGATTGTGGAGATCAGCTACACAGGGCCATGGAAATGGTAAGTGACGAAGGTAAGGGCATTGTTTTATACATAACCAATCACGAAGGACGCGGCATTGGTCTGGTCAACAAACTCAGGTCATATGCACTTCAGGACCAAGGCAAGGATACGGTTGAGGCCAATGAGGCCCTGGGGTTTAAAGCCGACCTCCGGGAATATGGCATAGGTGCTCAGATTTTGGTGGATCTTGGGGTTAGAAAAATGCGGCTTATGACCAATAATCCAAAAAAGATTGTTGGTTTAGAGGGGTATGGCATCACCATTACGGAACGAGTGCCCATTGAAATTCCACCTAACCCCTGTAACCTTGATTATTTGAGAACCAAGTGTTCAAAAATGGGTCACCTCATAGATCTGGCCAGAGAAAAAGAGCAGGAAAACTATTAATCCTAATTTTGGGCAAGTTCTAAAGCTTATTATTTTTGACAGACGGTTATTGTTTGGCAAAGGCACTAGGGGGTATTGGAGTGATGGAGTAATGGAGTGATGGTAAAAAGATTAAGAAATTTGGAATCTTCCACTACTCCAACACTCCAGTAATCCAATACTCCAGTACTCCAAATCGAAATAGAAAGACTGGCGGCTATTGGGCCGGATTAGGAGTCTGGTAAGGGAAGGGAGGTTAGAATGCCGAAAATAGTTGAGGGCAAGCTAGAGGCGAAAGGACTTAAATTTGCCGTGGTAGTCAGCCGTTTCAATGACTTCATTTGCGACCGGCTATTGGGGGGCGCCTTGGACGCCCTGCTCAGAAATGGTGCAAAAGAATCGGACATCCAGGTGGTTAAGGTGCCCGGCTCTTGGGAAATTCCTCTTGTCTCCAAAAAGCTGGCTGAGCTGAAAAAGTATGACGCTATTATTTGTCTCGGAGCTGTAATTCGAGGTTCTACCCCTCATTTTGAATATGTAAGTGCCGAAGTTTCAAAAGGAATAGCTGCTGTAGGTCTGGAGCAGTCAGTGCCCATAACTTTCGGCGTTCTCACTACCGACAGTCTAGAACAAGCGATTGAAAGGGCTGGTACCAAAGCGGGTAACAAGGGCTTTGAGGCAGCTCAGGCAGCCATAGAAATGGCCAATTTAATGAGGCAGCTAGGGTAATATCAGGTTTATCCTGTTTAGCCCGTTTAGTCAGTTGAGCCAGTTTACAGAAAGAAGTCTAGACTATTTTACCGGCCGAACCGGCAAAACCGACCAAACTGGCTAACCTAGGTTGCTAGTTGAAAACTCTCAGTTGGCCATCGGTTTATCGGGTATTTGATGAGAAGGAGCTCTAAAAGATCCTATGAGTAGTCGACGCCGTTCTCGAGAAATGGCCATCCAGGTGCTTTACCAGGTTGACATGGCCCAAAGTGACCTTGCCGAAGCCCTGAGATTATTTTGCGAGCATTTTAAAGCCCCCGAATCTATTAGGGATTTTGCCTTTGAACTTGCCAAGGGAGCACACGAGCATCGAGAGGAAGTAGACACCTTAATAAAGCGGTTTTCAGAGCATTGGCGACTGGAGCGTATGCCAACCGTTGACCGTAATATTCTTCGGCTTGCCATCTATGAGCTTCTTTATCAACCGGATATTCCAGCCAAGGTTTCTATAAATGAGGCAGTGGATTTGGGGAAGAAGTACGGGTCGGAGGATTCAGGGTCTTTCATAAACGGTATCCTGGACAGAATTCGTTTGCACCTTGAGGAAACTGGCAGACGCAAAACTCCTTCAGCTAACGGTCCCGCCTTTGAACCAGCGGGAGACATTGCGGGCTAAGCATCCAGTTACACTAGAAACTAAACACTATTCCTTTTAGATTTTTCATTTCGCATTTCGCATTTGTCATTTTACATTTTGACCTAATGATTAGATGAATTTCGACTCAATTTGGACTATGACAAATTGTCAAATGAGAGATGAGCAATGTGAAATGAATAGTGCCTGGTTATTAATGACGCGGGAGGAATAATGGAGGCCAAATACGATCCCAGGGAGATCGAACCCAAATGGCAGCGAATTTGGGATGAGCAACGTATTTTTTATGTAAGCGAAGATCCAGGTAAACCAAAATATTACTTGCTAGAGATGTTTCCCTATCCATCGGGACGCATCCACATGGGACACGTGCGAAACTACACGATCGGAGATGTAGTGGGCCGCTACAAAACCATGCGTGGATTCAATGTGATTCACCCAATGGGCTGGGATGCCTTTGGCATGCCTGCGGAAAACGCCGCAATCAAGGCTGGGATCCATCCGGCTACCTGGACATACAACAATATTGACCAAATGAAAGCACAGCTGAAACAAATGGGATTCAGCTATGACTGGAGCAGAGAACTGGCCACCTGCGAT
>Ga0209536_100017596_pt1 | contig 10112 bp, 5 predicted proteins | sample DeeMarSeWOR28_12_FD_187461 | JGI IMG/M metagenome (GOLD analysis project Ga0209536, IMG submission 187461) | Marine sediment microbial communities from White Oak River estuary, North Carolina - WOR-2-8_12 (SPAdes) (version 2) | ecosystem: Environmental > Aquatic > Marine > Intertidal zone >... | reverse complement strand
CTTTACTTACTGGATGAGCACTCAAACAAATTATATGGATGGTATGACAACACAAACCATCAACCTTATTGTTTATCAGACTTGACAGAAGAGGAACTAAAACATATTTCTCCTGTGAAGAATTTTTCTAAAATAACCGGATATGAAGCTCTCAAACTTAAGAATCTGTTAACAGATAAAGATATTCCCATGACAAAAATCAGTGTAACAGATCCTTTGGCAATAGCAGGTGGTTTCGATAGTCTTCGAGATAAATTACCTGCTGCCTGGGAAGCTAACATTCGTTATCATCAAAATTATCTCTATGATCGATTATTAGTTCCAGGGATGTATTATCAAATTAAAGATGGAAACTTGAAACCAGCCTTCCCTAAAATTAAAAAAGACGTTGAAAAACAAATACTTGATCTTTTCAAAGACTCACCAAAAGAGGTTACAGAATTAATTCCTCAATATCTTCCTCTCCTTCTATCTCGAATTCCTCATGTAAAACGAGCTGCTCTTGATATCGAAGTTTATACTCCCGATATGACTCATATCGTTGATCCAAATAAAGCGAGTGAGAAAGTTATCTCAGTAGCCTTCGCTGGAAACGACGGTTTTAAGAAAGTCTTAGTATTAAAACGAGATGACGTTCCACTTGGGACACGCCCAAAGAGCCTTTCAAAGGAAGTTGACATACAATTCTTCGATGATGAAATCGAACTGATAAATGAAACGTTTAAGATAATGCAAAGTTACCCAGTTATCATTACTTTTAATGGAGACAATTATGATTTACCTTATCTATTCAATAGAGCTGAATTGCTGAGGATTAATCGAAAAGAAAATCCAATAATAATTGTCCGAGATAGCTGTAAAATAAGAAATTCACTTCATTTTGATGCTTATCGCTTCTTTAACCAAGCAGCTATCAGAATCTATGCCTTTGGAGCTAAATATAGTGAAAGCTCTCTAAATGCTGTTAGTAGCGCTTTGCTTGAATCGAATAAAATTGAATTGAAAAAAGAAATTGGTTTCCTCGACTGCTATGATTTAGCAGAATACAATTACTATGATAGTAAAATTACTCTTGAACTAACAACCTTCAATGATTCAGTTACTATTCGGTTAATTATCCTCCTAATGCGTTTAACAGGAATGACTTTCGAAGATATTACAAGACAAGCAGTTTCTAGTTGGATTAGAAATTGGCTCTTCGCAGAACATAGGAGAAGAAAGTACCTCATCCCAAGACCCGAGGAGATCATTGGTTCACGAGGTGATTCCACAACAGATGCTATGATTAAAGGGAAGAAATACAAAGGAGCAATAGTAGTAAATCCCGACCCCGGCATTCATTTCTCGGTAACCGTATTAGACTTTGCTAGTTTGTACCCAAGTATCATAAAAACTTGGAATTTATCATACGAAACAATGAATTGTACTCATGCAGAATGCAAGAATAAAAAAATGGTTCCTGATACAGAACACTGGGTGTGTATAAAAAATAGAGGGTTAATGTCCATTCTAATAGGGTTCATAAGGGATATCAGAGTTTCTTGGTTTAAACCAAAAACGAAGGATAAAACACTCGATCAAAACACTAGAGATTTCTACGAAGTAATCCAATCAGCTCTAAAAGTCGTTATTAATGCTTCCTACGGAGTATTTGGCGCTTCACATTTTCCATTTTATTGTCCTCCATTAGCAGAAGCTACCACAGCTGTTGGTCGTGAAGCAATAACAAAAACAATAGAAAAATGCAATGAAATGGGCGTAGACGTTATCTACGGAGACACTGATTCGGTTTTCTTGAAGAATCCTAGTCAAGAACAAATTAAGGAACTCATTAAATGGAGTGATAAGATTCTAAAGATCGACCTTGATGTTGATAAAACTTACAGATATCTAGCACTTTCTGATAGAAAGAAAAACTATTTGGGGGTTTTCCCTGATGGTAGTGTAGATGTAAAGGGATTACTAGGTAAGAAGAGAAATACTCCACCATTTCTTAGGAACCTGTTCAATGATATTGTAGGAATTCTGAGTGATATCAATACAAGAGATGATATTGATTCAGCTAGGAAAAGAATAGAAGATATAGTGCAAGATAGATATTCAAAATTAAAGAAAAGACAATTACCACTTGAGGAATTGGAATTCAAAGTACAATTAAACAAAAATCTAGATCAGTATGTAAAAACAACTCCTCAACATGTGAAAGCAGCACGATTATTAGTCGAGAAAAAAGGTGTTGACATAGGAGCTGGAGATCTCATTTCGTTTGTGAAAACAAAAGGAACAGAAAGCGTGAAACCAGTTGAATTAGCCGATATAAACGATATAGATACAGATAAGTATCTAGCTCAGATGGATTCTACTCTAACACAAATACTCGATCCAATAGGAATCTCTTTTGATAAAATCATAGGCATTCGATCACTTGATGATTTCTTTTAAAAAATAAAAGAAAAAATTACAGAGAAGCATCCTCATCTTTCTTTCTTTTTTGTTGCTCTAATTTTAATTCAAGCTCTCTAAAGGTTTTCGAGCTAACAATTTTCCCTTCTTCATCCCTATGATAAGGAATTGCAATTGCAATAAGCTCTTCTAAGTCCTTCTCCCTTCTGATATCATTGATTTCTAATAATCGACCATATGTTTCAGGACTAAGAACAATAACTTCAAGTTCTGGAATTTCGTCTGCATATTGTGTCGCTCGAGAGAGAGGCTTGATTTCTATTCGATCATCTGTTACTCCGAGAGAATGCAAGAATTCTATTACATCTTGAGATCGTTTCTTAAATTCCCAAATAAGCTCTGGAATTTCCTTACCATTTCTAGCTAATTTATCTGTAGTAATCCCAATTAAGACACGTCTGGTAAGCTTAAATGCTACCTTTAAAAGTAATTCATGTCCGCCATGCAATCTATCAAATGTACCACCAAGACAACCATACTCGAATTGATACTTACTGTTTTTAGTCACTTCTTTTCCTCACGAAATTCCTGCTTAATTGAAATAATTAACTATCTCGTTAGTGATAAAATTAGATTACTTTTAAGACCTTCGTTTAATTGGTAAACTGATCTGAAGAAATTCTAAAAATAAAAGAAAAAAGAGAAGATTAGAATCTTCGCTTATCGGAAGCAGCGCAAAATAGCACTCCAAAGAATCCTACAACACCTGAAATAAAGGAAAAGATTGTAGGAAGAATTGCAGTCATATTTCCACTGGCTAAAGGATTAGTAACAGTAGTTGTTTTCGCAAGTATATTACTAATCATTTGTGGAGAAACTGTCCACCAAATAACTAACACTAAGAGGATGCCAATAAAGACTCCTGCGGTAACTAAAGCTTCAGTACTACTATAACCCCACTTGGCTCGAGCGCCAATAGCTAGAGAAATTGCACCAACAATGCCTATGAACCAGAAGACTATCAACCACCAATATTTAGCAAAATGAGTGATAGTAATAACTTGCAAAGCTAAAGAACCAGTAATAAGAATGCCACCAAGAAGGGCACCAGGTTTGACTCCTTTTAATTGCTTACCAGCACCAGCTGCGATGAATAAAGGAGCAATAGCCATTAGAAATGCTGCTACAGCGGATAAACAAATGCCAATAATTGTTAACCACCAAGGAGCAGTAGGATGAATATCTAAAACAAAATCTTCAAAGATTGTTTTACCCTGGAAAAGGCAGAAGTAAATAGTAATAGCTCCGATTGAACCAAGACCTATTCCGGAAATAGTAAAGTATTCCATTTTATCTGATTCAAACGCCATTCCCCCCAGAACATACGTCACACCCGCGATAAGTCCAGCAGCCCAAATAAACAGAAACCAATAGTAATGGGCGATCTCTACCAGAGTGATTGTTTGAATTGCAACAGAAAGTGCAATAACAAAACCACCAATGATTGAACCTGGTTTGACCATTTTAGTAATAGCTCCAATGAATTTGATATATAGTAAAAGAGAAATCAATCCTAAAAGGGTTTTCTTATAGCATTTTTTTAAGTAGCTTGTTTTTCTCTATTGGAACCAATCAGTCCTATAATCTCCAATCCATCCTATGCCCAAGCAGTTTGGACCCATGTGGGTACCAAGAACAGGACCGATTAGGAACACTTCAACTTGATTTGGTTTATTATTTTCTTGTGAAAGAATGAATTCTTTTAATTCTTTAGCTTCAGTTGGCATGAGTGAGTGGATAATTATTACAAGATCAGTTTTTCTATTTCTTAGTATATCTGGAACTCGAATCTTCAAAAGTTCCAATCCTTTATCGAATCCTTTAACTCTGCCAATGTTTTTCACAAGACCATCTTCAACTGCAATTACCGGTCGGAAATTTGCAAGATTTCCAATGACTTGTTTGGCAAAACTAATCCTACCTCCTTTTCGAAGATAATCCAAAGATTTCATAATGCAAACACCATGTGTGTGAGGAATTAGCTGATTTAATCGCTTAATTATCTCATCTTTAGAAGCACCAGCTTGAGCCATTTTAGCAGCTTCAGAAACAAGCATGCCTTCCATAACAGTAATAGTTTGAGAATCAATAACAGTAATATCCTTGCCATCAAACATCTTCGATACTTGTAAAGCGATGTTATAACTACCACTAATTTTGCTCGAATGAGCAATAACTATTAATGAATCGAAATCCTTCAAAGCTTCTTCATACATTTTATAGATGTCCCCTTGTTTAGGAACAGCAGTCGTAGGGATTTCTTTCACTTTCGATAATTTTTCAAAGAATTCCTCAGCAGTGAGGTCAACATAGCTTTTGTAAGGTTTCTCACGATCCTCAATCATGATTTGAGTGGGGAGAACACCAATATTCAGCTTTTTAACCCATTCGGGGGGAAAATCGATAGTGCCATCTGCAAGAATTCGAACCGTTTGTTTAACCATTAAGTGCCATCTCCTAATTTCTGTCGAAATAAATTAACTATATTTTTTAAATAGTTATTGGAAAAAACCTCAGTAAATTTTATGTAATCATTTTTTTAATCCCAGAATTCTTTATCTTGGATGTGAACAAAGAAAAATTCACTCAAGTTTTTCAATTTAGGTTATGAATAATAATTACTAGTTTATTTTTCAAAAGTGTTTAATTATTAAAAGTAAAGAGTATATTCAGAAGGTTAGTTTGTTGGTAAAATTTAAACGAATCGCAATTAATCATTTGATTGTTGCCCTATTAATAAGTGTGTTATTTCTATCAAAACCTCAGCTAATGCTTTCTTCTGTTGAACAATCTATACCACAAGCTTTTCCTGAAGTTGTACATGAAACCTATCCGAGATTAAATTTCAGTACTTACTTTGGAGGAAGTGAGGGACTTGATAAGGGGAATGGTATTGCTGTCTCTGAAGATAATAGTTGCTATATCACAGGTAGAACCGAATCCAGTGATTTTCCCACCCAGAATGCTTATAATAGCACCTATAGCGGTGATAGTGATGCCATTGTTGCGAAGCTTAATAACAGTGGTTCTATCATTTGGAGTACCTTCTTTGGTGGGAGTGAGACGGAGAGTAGTAATGATATTTCTGTTGCATATGATGGCAGCTGCTATATTATAGGAGAAACTCGGTCAAGTGATTTCCCCATTCGGAATGCTTTCAACAATACTCTCAATGGTAATTTGGATACTTTTCTCGCCAAATTCTCAACAAATGGTTCACTGCTTTGGAGTTCCTACCTTGGAGGAAGTGAAGAAGATTATGGTTATAGCATTGCCGTTGCAAGTGATGGTAGCTGCTATGTGACTGGAGAGACCAGGTCAAGTGATTTTCCCACCAAAAATGCATATGCTAGTTCTTTTAATGGTGGAAATTTTGATGCTTTTGTTACCAAGTTTTCTACAACTGGTACTCTCCTTTGGAGTTCCTACCTTGGCGGTAACGGTAATGACGCGGGGAACAGTATTGCTGTTTCTAACGATGGGAGCTGCTATGTCACAGGTCGGACATGGTCCAGCAATTTCCCTACACTGGATGGGTATGATCTCACTCATAATGGTTATTGGGATGTCTTTGTTGCCAAGTTTAACGCTACTGGCTCGCTGCTCTGGAGCACTTTCTTCGGAGGAGCTGGATGGGATGAAGCCTTTGGTATTTCTGTTGCAAGTGATGGCAGCTGTTGTATTACTGGTTATACTGGTTCAAGTGATTTCCCCATTCTAGATGCTTTTAATGGTACCTATGGTGGGTCTGGTGATGCTTTTGTTTCCAAGTTTTCTTCTGAAGGATCACTCCTCTGGAGTACTTATCTTGGAGGAAGTGATGTTGATCGAGGGTATGATGTAGCTGCTACTAGTGAAGGTAGCTGCTATGTGACCGGAGCGACACCATCCAGCGATTTTCCCACGAACAATGCTTATAATAGTACCTTAAGTGGTGTTTACGATGCTTTTGTTTCTAAGTTTAACGCTAGTGGTTCACTCCTCTGGAGCACTTACCTCGGTGGGAGTGAAGGACTAGCTTTTGGTTATAGCCTTGCTGTTACTGAAGATTGTAGTTGTTTTATAACAGGTGATACATCTTCAGATGACTTTCCTATCCTTAATGCTTTTGACAATACCTTAGGTGCTTTTAGTGATGCTTTTGTTACGAAATTCATTGATACACCCATACCAACAACTCAGTCAAGTAAACAACCTAGTGCTGTTCCTAGATTCTTAGTTTTCATAGTTGTTATGCCAATTGCTGCATTCATACCAGTTATCGCACTCATTTTACATAAGAAGCGAAAATAGTTTCACATTTATTTTGTTTTTTCTTCTTATTTTGTAAAGGAAAGATTACTATGCAATTTTACATAACCATCCAATGAATTTTTTTGGTAATTCTTAAAATGTAAAGAAATACTTTCAAGAAGCATATAGAAAAAAAAAGAAAAGGATGGGGAAAAAAATTACCATCGCTTATTATTAATCATCAAACCAGTCGTAGTCTGAGTTATCGCTTTTCTTCGGATTTTGTTCATTAGCAATTGCACCGCAAGCAAAATTGAAAGCCTCTACAGCAGTATCTCCTGCAGCAATTCGTACAAAGAAATAATGAGAAAAATCTCCTTCCGCAGGCGGATCAGGTTCTGGATCCCCAAAACAATGTGCGATATTGTTTTCATCAGCGGTTGACATAGCTAAATATGGACTTTTTGCGAAATCATCAGCCCAATCACCAGAGTAACACGATTCGACAAGAATACATTTCCTATTAGCTTCCCAAATATCCATTTGGTATTCACAGAAGTAATTGGAGGAAAAATTGGAACCTAAAGGTCTAAATGTAGTATAGGAATGTCCTCCTCCATTGGTACCATGCCCTATAATGTAAACAAATATGGTGTCCGCATCAATTTCATAGTCATCAATAGCATTGCATTCGCCTATAACATTCTCACAATCTTCAAATACGAAATCCTCTGTATTATAGCCTTCCATTCCTAAAATATATTTGTAATTTGCAATTACTGATGAATTTGTTGCATCACTTGCCCAGAAAATAACTGCTATTTTCTCACCTATTCCTACAAGTTCGAAATCATTAGTTCCTTCACCAGAAACACCCTTAAATCCGCTATTAAAACGTGTTTTTATAACAGTTAAATAATACGGTGAGTTGCCATTAAGGGTTGCTTCAATACTATAATCTCCTGAACTATCTGTGGTATCAGCTCCTAAGAGATAAAAGTAACAATCAGAAAGAACTACACTAGCACCACTAATTGGATTATCCGAGCAATCTTCAACAGTTCCGTCAAATGTCGAAGAACCTTCAACTCTAATGAATGTCGTCATTGTCCCGGCTAAGATTCCAACTAGCACAATAAAACAAATTCCTTTTTACAATATGTTCACTTATCATGTCTCCTTTATTATTTTAGATAATTTCAAAAGTAAATGCGATGATAGACTATTTATAAACCAAATAAAGGAAAAAATTAGACACATATGGGTTTTTATATGCAAAAATGTTGCATTTCTCTTTAATGGGAAAATAGACAACAATAAGTAAAACTAAGGAGGAAACCAGTAAAGGTTTGCAGTTTTTTTTCTAAAAAAACATTAACTTTATTTTCTTCATATTTTAAGTTATATTTTTAATGCAGATTAAAAAAACCTAGAAGGAGAAGCTTGTAGTGGTGTACTTTAGACAATGATTGTTTTTTTATGATTCAGAACCATTCTTTAGAATTTTATGTATCTAAATTGTTGCCATCGGTCGGGGGTTCGAATCCCCCACACTTATCAATATAATTTGGTCGAAGAAATAGTATTTTGTTAAGCTCAAGATAATCCAGTAATAATTCACTAGCTACGATTAATATTTTATACTTTTAACACTCACGAAATTCTCAAATCAGATTCTTCTAAAAGTAAACAATTTATTATTGAAATTATTTATTAGATGATTTTTTATATATTATTTATCAAGTACATGTAAACATTACTATTGAGGGATAAATCATAGAAGAATCATTTATTCTGAGGAATAAAAAAAAGTATAGTTCAGTTCTATTAGTAGTGATATTTATAGTCATTCTCCTATTATTACCCCTGAATACATTTTCTAATCTTACTAGCTTTTCTGTTATTACTGATAAGACAATACATACACAACCTTTTGTTAGTGCAGATGATTCCTTACCTTATGTTGAGCTAGGTAGTTGGAACGAAAACTTGGGAAGATTAACTCATATTGTTGTAAATGATTCAATTGCTTATATTGCTGACTTTTATGACAATCTCTTTATCTTTGATTTACAGAATTTGTCAAATCCAGTTTTACTTAATACTTATCGCAGTGAAACATTACCTTACAGAATAAATGATATTTTGTATATAAATGAGAGTTTGATAATTCTAGCAAAAAGCATTCATGGTTTGGAAATAATCGATTGTTCGAATTTATCAAGTATAAATTCAGTTTATACATACACACAGACTAGCTGTGTTATGAGTTTAGCATTTAAGGATTCTTTTCTTTATGCCGCTGATAAATTTGATGGAGTACATATATTTGATTTAAGCGATTTAAGTGATATACAATATGTTAACAATATAACAAGTGCAGGTTCGACACATTCACTCAAAATTGTTGATAGGTTTGCCTTTACTGCTTCAGATTCTGCAGGAATGAAAATCTATGATCTTATTGATCCTGTAAATCCCTTAGAGGTGGGAAATTTCACAGATGGATCCTCATTTTTCGAATTAGATGTTGAGGATAATTTTGTTTATGCTATAGATGATCAATATACATTTAAAGTTCTGAATGTAAGTAATATCTCAATTCCCATCAAAATTGGTGAATTTAATGGTAGCGATTATGAAGATTTAGTTGTCCAGAATAGTATTGCTTTTATTAGTGCTTCGTCCTCTGGATTCTCAATACTAAATTGCACAAATCCAACTACAATTGTAGAAATAGTCCATAATGATACACTAGAAAGAATTACTGATATTTATGCTGATCAAAATTATTTTTATTTATCATCGTGGTATCGAGGTGTTGAGGTACTATCTGTAGGAAGTTTACCTTTAGTGCAGTCTGTAGCCCGATTTGGCGAAGGAGCTGTTAGAGAAATTCTTATTGAAAACAATTTAGCTTATCTTGCGGACGACTTAGGTGGAGTTGTTATCGTTAATGTATCTGACACACAGTCTCCCATAAAAATGGGGGAATTCAATGAGGGGGGGAGAACTTATGGACTATGTTACAGTAATGATCTGCTTTTTGTAGCTAATTATGATTTAGGTTTACAAATACTTGATGTAACGGATCCAACTCAACCAACGAAACTAGGAATTTTTTATGATGGTGGAAATGCTAGTGGTATTGCTGTTCGTGAGAATCGTGCTTATCTTGCTGACGGGGATGATGGTTTTGAAATTATTGATATTTCTAATCCTGAAATCCCGATAGAAATTGCTCAAGGGGAGGAAAACCCTCTCTTTAGCGATTATGATAAAATTCAAATATTAGATGATGAAGCCTACTTGTTAAGTCCCGATGGTTTGGCTATTTATTCTATAAATGAAGATACTCTAGGGGAAGCACTTGGTAGTTACTTTGGCTCTGGTTCTAGTGATATTGTTGTTAAGAA
>Ga0209536_100017595_pt1 | contig 10113 bp, 8 predicted proteins | sample DeeMarSeWOR28_12_FD_187461 | JGI IMG/M metagenome (GOLD analysis project Ga0209536, IMG submission 187461) | Marine sediment microbial communities from White Oak River estuary, North Carolina - WOR-2-8_12 (SPAdes) (version 2) | ecosystem: Environmental > Aquatic > Marine > Intertidal zone >... | reverse complement strand
CACCTGGTTGTCGATTTTCACCCCTGCTTCGATTACGGTGTCGTCGACGGAACCGCGGTCGACCGTGGTATTGGCGCCGATATCAACGTCGTCGGCAATGCGCACGCTGCCGAGCTGCGGCACCTTCTCCCAGTGATCATCGTCCCAGGCCATACCAAAGCCGTCGCTACCGATTACCACCCCGGGATGCAGAACGACACGCCTGCCGATGCGCGCCGCGGCCAGCACGGTGACGGCCGCCAGCAGCCGGCTGTCGGCGTCGATGCTCACCCCGGCGCCGATCAGGCAGCGCGGACCCAGGTAGACCCGCGGGCCGATGACGGCGCCCGCTTCGACCACACAGTGAGCGCCAATACTGGCGCTGGCATCGACGCGCGCCTGGGGGCCGACTACGGCAGTCGGGTGAATCCCGGGTGTGAGTGCCGGTTGCGGGTACAGCAGTCGTGCCGCGCGCGCATAACAGGCATAGGGATTGTTGGCGACCAGTGTGGCGACCGGACAATGTGGGGCATCCGCCTGCGCCAGCACCACGGCTGAGGCGCGCGTCGTTGCGAGCTGTTTGCGGTATCTGGGATTGGCCAGAAAGCTCAGCTCACCCGCTCGCGCGCCCCGCAAGGTGGCTACGCCTGACAGTCGAACGGCGGGATCTCCGCGCAGCTCGACGCCCAGTTGCTGGGCCAGCTCCCCCAGCGTCAGCCCCATGTGCGGCGTCGCTGACTATTTGCCACCGCTGGCCTTGAATTCCTTTTTGAGCTTTTCCAGCACCTGATCGGTGATATCCACGCTGTCGTTGGAATACACCACGCCCTGGCCCAGGATGATGTCGAACTTCTTATCCTTGGCCAGCCCCACCGTTGCGTCGTACATCTGCCGCTGCAGCTTGGAGAGCACCTCGTTCTTGCGGATGTTGAGGTCGTCGCGAAACTCGTCCTGGCTACGCTTCAGATCACGCCGCTTGGCGAGAATGTCGCGCTCCAGCTTGCCGCTCTCGGTTTCGCTCATCACCGCCGCATCTCGCGCCAGACGGTCTTCCAGGGCACGAATGTCCTTCTGCAGACTGAGCAACTCCTGTTCACGTGGCGCGAATTCGGTTTCCAGTCGGGTCTGCGCCGCCTTGGCCTGCGGCGCTTCTTCCATCAGCTGCACCGTATTCACAAAGCCCACCTTGGTGTCGGCCTGCGCACCCACAGCGACCACCCCCAGCGCAAGCGCGCCGCCCAGCATACTGATCATCGATTTCAACATCATTCTCCTTGCATTAGAAAACGGGTAAACACACTCTTCGGCCTGTCGCTGCGGCTAGAAGCCAGCACCCAGGCTGAACTGGAACTCCTGCACATCATCGCCGGACTTGTCATTAAGCGGCAGTGCAAAACTGACTGCCAGCGGCCCGATCGGCGACAACCAGGTGCCGGCGAGGCCGACCGACATGCGCAGTTCGTCGCTGCTGAAGTCGTCGGCGCCCGCAAATACGTTACCGATATCGAAAAAGGTGCTCAACCGGACGCTGTTGCTGTCGGTCAGGAACGGCGGTGGAAACACGATCTCCAGCTTGCCCACGGTTTTGAAGCTGCCCCCCAGCGGATCGCCGTCCGAGTCGCGCGGGCCCAGCGAGTTATCTTCAAACCCGCGCACCGAGCGCACACCGCCGGCGTAGAAGTTCTCAAAAAACGGCAACGAGCTGTACTCGCCAAAGCCATCCCCATACCCCAGGTCCAGCTTCGAGGCCAGCACGAACAGGCGGGTGAGTGGGACATAATGCTCGGCGCTGGTGGTAATTTTATAAAACTCGAGCTGAGAACCGGGAATCTTGCTTTCGGCGCCGATGCGCTGCAACCCACCCTTACTCGGGAAAATGCGCCGGTTGCGGGTATCGTGCGCAAAGCTTGCACTCATGCCAACGCTCTTGAAACTGTCACCGTGCTCGTCGACGAAATCCCTGATTTCCGTGGAGGCGAAATCCGATACCTTGAGCTTGAGGCTGTCGGCGTCAAAGCCGAAGCGAAACGAATTGAACTCGCTGATCGGGAAGCCGTAGGTGACATTGGCGCCATAGGTGTCGGTCGAATAAGCGGCGATGTTGGCTTCGTCCGCATCGGTTTCGCGGTAGAAGGCGCCGAAACCGCGACTCACCCCGTCAATGGTGTAATACGGGTTGGTGTAGGAAAAACTGTATACCCGGTTCACCGAGCTGGTGTTCAGAGCGGCGCTGACCTGGCGCCCGGTGCCGAGGAAGTTGTCCTGCGAGATACTGCCGTTGAGCAGGACACCAGAGGTCTGCGAAAAACCCACGCCCACCGAGATACTGCCGGACGGCTGCTCGGTGACAGAAAAATTCACGTCCACCTGGTCGGCGGTCCCCGGTACTGCCGGGGTCTCCACGTTCACCTCTTCGAAATAGCCGAGCCGCTGCAAGCGGGTGCGCGAGCGTTCCACTTTCTGCGCCGAGAACCAGCCGCCCTCCAGCTGGCGCATTTCCTGCCGCAACACTTCGTCGCGCGTCTTGGCGTTGCCGGCAAAGTTGATGCGGCGCACGTAGACACGCTTGCCCGGATCGACGAAGAAGGTCAACGCCACTTCGCGCGTTTCTTCGTTTACATCGGGTACCGTATTCACGTTGGCGAACGCGTAGCCGCGGTTACCCAGCTTGTCGGAAATTCGCGTCACCGTCTCGGTCACGCGCTTGCGCGAAAAGACGTCCCCGGCATTGATACGGAATTCGGGAAACAGCTGCTCGGCGGGCACCACCAGCTCGCCGGACAGCCTGACCTCGGAGACGCGGTACTGTTCGCCTTCGCTGATGCTGATGGTGATGTAGATATCCTTCTTGTCCGGCGTAATGGAAACCTGGGTAGACTCAATATTGAAATTGATATAGCCGCGATCCTGGTAATAAGACCGCAGCGTTTCGAGGTCGGCCGCCAGTTTCTGTTTGGCGTACTGGTCGTTTTTGGTGTAGAAGGACAGAAAGCCGGTCTTGCCCTGCTCGAACTGGTCGAGCAACGTTTCGTCGTCGAACACCTCGTTGCCGACCACGTTGATCTGTCTGATTCTCGCCACCACGCCTTCGGAAACGTCGATCAGTATGCCGACCCGGTTGCGTTCCAGCGGCGTAACCGTGGTCTGTATCTTTACACCGTACTTGCCGCGCGTGAAATACTGGCGCTCCAGCTCCTGTTCCACTTTCTCCAGCAGCGAGCGGTTGAACACACTGCCTTCCGCGAGACCGACGTCTTTGAGCGAATCGAGCAGCGGCTCGGTTTCGATATCCTCGTTGCCCTGGATCTTGATACTGGAAATCGCCGGCCGCTCGACCACCTTGACCACCAGCACGGCACCGTCACGCTCCAAGCTGATGTTCTTGAAGTAGCCGGACTTGAACAGGGCCCGAATGGCGCGCTCGGATTCCAGGCTGGTGAAGCTGTCGCCCACTTTCACCGGCAGATAGTTGAACACGGTGCCGGGCGCGATGCGCTGCAGACCCTCGATGCGGATATCCTGCACTTCGAACGTCTCAAACGCGTGTGCGGACGTGCACAGGGCCATACCCAGAATGAGTTGTTTCAGACGGCGTTGCATAACAGTATCACCAGCAGTCAGGCGCCAAACAGTCGCGACAAATCGTTATAGAAGGCGATACTCATCAACGCCAGCAACAGCAGAATACCCAGCTGCTGCCCAATCTGCTGGGCGTGCTCGGACAGCGGCCTGCCCTGCAGCCATTCGATGATGTTATAGAGCAGATGGCCGCCATCCAGTATCGGAATCGGCAACAGGTTCAGCACCCCCAGACTGACACTGACAATGGCGAGAAATTTCAGGAAACTGGCCAGCCCGATACTTACCGAATAACCGGCGTACTGGGCGATGCTGATCGGTCCGCTGATGTTCTCCACCGAAGCCTGACCCGATATCATGCCCCACAGGGTGCGGACCGTTAGCGCGGTCATATCCCAGGTCTTGACCACCGCCTTGCCCGCCGACTCCAGCAGCCCGTAACGGACTTCGGTACGCATACTTTCACGCAGCCCTTCGGGTTCGCGCACATAGGCGCCGATCTGGCCAATGGTGGCACCCTTTTCTTGCACCGCCCGGGGCACCAGCGCCAATTCCACCGGCTGCCCGTCGCGCTCGACCCGGATACGCAGCGTCTCGCCGGGGTGCGCGCGCACCAACTCGACCCACTCCGACCAGGACTCGACCGCCGTGTCGTCGACCGCCACCACCCGGTCACCCGGCAGCAGTCCGGCCTGCTCAGCGGGGGCACCTGCCACCAGCCGGTCGATGACCGCCGGCACTATGGGGCGCCATACCGCCAGGCCAAGATTTTCCAGCAAGCCACCCTTGTCGAGGGCGTTGGACACCGCACCGAAATCGATCACCAGCACACGCTGGCGATCGTCCGGTTCGCGCACCCGGATTTCGATGCTGTCGCGCGCCAGTGCGGCATCCAGCAGCTCCAGGGTCGCAGCGTCCCAGCTCGGGGTCTGGCGACCGGCCACGCTCAACAGTTCGTCCCGCGCGCGGAAACCCGCCGCGGCGGCCACCGAGTGCGGCGTCACCTCACCCACCACCGGCCGCAGGCCGGGCACGCCGCTGACGAACATCAGCCAGTAGGCAGCGATCGCGAACAGGAAATTGAACAGCGGGCCGGCCATGATCACCGCCGAGCGCACCCACAGCGGCTGGCGGTTGAAGGCGCGCGCAGCCTCGGGCTCCGGTACCGGCGCCTCGCGTTCGTCGAGCATCTTCACGTAACCGCCCAGCGGCAGGGCCGCGACCACGAATTCGGTGTTGTCGACCCCGAAGTGGCGCCGCCACAACGGCCTGCCGAAGCCGATGGAGAAACGCAAGACCCGAATACCGAGCCGCCGCGCGACCCAGAAGTGGCCGAACTCATGCACCGCCACCAGCACGCTGATGGCGACAATGAAACCGAGCAAGGAGATACCGAATCCGCTCATAGTCCTACCCGCCGGTGTGCCTGTCCATCGATCAGCGTATTGGCACAGCGACGCGCCTCGGCATCGTCCTCAAGAATCGCTTCAAGGGAGTCGGCGCTGCGAGTGCTGCTGCGCGACAGGGTCGCTTCAATAATGTGCGGTATGGCGTCGAACGCGATGCGGTGGTCCAGAAAAGCCTGCACGGCGACCTCGTTAGCCGCATTGAGCAGCGTCGAGGCGGTGCCGCCCGCCTGCCAGGCCTGCTGCGCCAGACGCAGACAGGGAAACCGCCCGAGATCGGGCGGTTCAAAGTCAAGCCGCCCGACCTTGAACATGTCCAGACCCTCGACGCCGGCCTCGATACGCTCCGGCCAGGCCAGTGCGTGAGCGATCGGCGTACGCATATCCGGGTTGCCCAGCTGCGCCAGCACCGAGCCGTCGCGGTACTGCACCATGGAATGAACCACGCTCTGCGGGTGGATCACTACGTCTACCAGGGACTCGGGCACCGAAAACAGCCAGCAGGCTTCGATCACCTCGAGGCCCTTGTTCATCATGGTCGCCGAATCGACCGAGATCTTGCGCCCCATGTTCCAGTTCGGATGCGCGCAGGCCTGTTCCGGGGTAATGCCGGACAGCGCCTCCAGGGGCGTGGTGCGAAACGGGCCGCCGGAGGCGGTGAGCATGATGCGGGTGACACCCTCCGGACGTCCCGCGCCGGGCCGGAAACCGCCCGGCATGCACTGGAAAATCGCGTTGTGTTCGCTGTCGACCGGGACCAGCACCGCCCCGCCGTCGTGCACTTGCTGCATGAACAGGTCACCGGACATGACCAGCGCTTCCTTGTTGGCCAGCAGCACCCGCTTGCCGGCCTTGGCCGCCTCCAGGGTGGGCAGCAGGCCGGCGGCGCCGACGATACCGGCCATCACGCAATCGACAGTGTCCAGCGCCGCCGCCCGCACTACGGCGTCACGGCCGCCCAGCACCTCGACGTCCGGCGCCTGTGCGCGCAGCTTCCGGCGCAGTTGTTCGGCGGCCTTCTCATCGGCCATCACCGCGTAGTCCGGGCGGTGCTGCAGGCACTGCGCCAGCAACCCCTCGACATCGCGGTTGGCGGTCAGTGCGATGACATGATAGCGCGCCCGGTTGCGCGCCAGCACGTCCAGGGTGCTGGCGCCGATGGAGCCGGTCGAACCGAGGATGGTGATGCCCTGCCCCTGACTCACAGCTCTATCCAGCGTAGCCCGAACAGAAACACCGGCGCCGCAGCAAGCAGGCTGTCGATACGATCCAGAATGCCGCCGTGCCCGGGAATCAGGGTGCCCGAATCCTTAACGCCGCGCTGGCGTTTCATGAGGCTCTCCAGCAGATCGCCGGCAATCGAAAACAGCACCGTCACCAGGCAGACCAGCACGAAGCTGGTCAACACCGAGCCCTGCAGCCCCAGGTACCAGGCATAGCCGATCGCACACAGCGAACAGGCAATTAGCGCACCCAGCACGCCTTCCCAGGTCTTGCCCGGGCTAACCTGCGGCGCCAGCCGCGTATGCCCCCACTGGCGGCCAGCGAAGAACGCTCCGCTGTCCGCTACCCACACCAGGACCAGCACATACAGCACCCAGTGCGGTCCCTGGTCGGGCCGGCTGTGCAGCACCACCAGTGCCAGCCAGGTGCTGAGGAAAAGTCCAATGCCGAGCGCGGCTTTCATAATGGCATGGGAAACATTCTCGCCGCTGCCCAGTTGCGGGCGGGAAATCCAGAACAGCGCGAACAGCCACCAGAGCATGGCCACCCACAATGCAATGTTGACCAGGGCTTCCAGCTGCGCGAACTTCCAGGTCAGCGCCAGCAGGCCGAGCACCAGCAACAGATAGCCGGCGCGCAGCAGCGGCTGCCGTAACGGAATCAGGGCGCTCCACTCCCAGCTGCCCAGCATTACGGCCAGTGCGGCCAGCAGGGCAAAGCTCCCCACATCCAGTTTCAGCACCGCCAGCACCACCAGCGGCACCAGCACCAGTGCGCTGAGAATGCGGTACCTAAGCACGCTTGGACTGCCCCACCTGGTCACCGGTCTGACCGAAACGCCGCTGGCGCCCGGCGAACGACTGCAATGCGGTCTGCAATGCGGCGGCGTTGAAATCAGGCCACAACAAATCGGTAAAATACAGCTCGGTATAGGCCAGCTGCCAGAGCAGGTAGTTGCTGATGCGCTGCTCGCCCCCGGTGCGGATGAACAGGTCCGGTTCCGGCAGGTCGGCGATACACAGTTCCCGGCCCAGCGCCGCGCTGTCGATCGCTTCGGGCCGCAGTTCGCCGCTGGCCACCCGCGCCGCCAGCCGTCGCGCCGCCTGGGCGAGATCCCAGCGGCCGCCGTAGTTCACCGCGATCACCAGCGTCATGGCCGTGTTGTGCGCGGTCTGCTCCTCGGCGCTATCCATCAGCGCGCGCAGTTTCGGGGCGAAGGCGCTGCGCTCGCCGATAAAGCGCATGCGCACGCCGTTCCGATCCAGGCGCTCCACTTCGTTTCTCAGCGTGCGCACGAACAGGTCCATGAGCAACCCGACTTCGGTCTTGGGGCGCCGCCAGTTCTCGCTGGAAAAGGCGAACAGGGTAAGCGCCGGGATTCCGCGCTGCAGGCAAGCCTCCACGGTGCGGTGCACGGCCTTGACCCCTTCGCGGTGTCCCATGTAGCGCGGCAGGTTCCTCCGGCTGGCCCAGCGGCCGTTGCCATCCATTATGATGGCGACATGCTTCGGCAACTGCTGCTCTGCGCGCTGGGTGTTCGCGTGGACGTGCTCCTGAGCCATGGTGCGATCCGCTAGATCTCCATCAGCTCCGCTTCTTTGACAGCCAGCATTTTATCGATTTCCTTCACGAACTCGTCCGTCAGCTTCTGGATATCCTCGGTAGCGCGGCGTTCGTCGTCCTCGGAAATCTCTTTTTCCTTCAGCAGTTCCTTCAAATCGGTGTTGGCATCGCGGCGGATATTGCGCACCGCGACGCGCGCCCCCTCACCCTCGGCGCGCACCACCTTGACCAGGTCTCTGCGCCGCTCCTCGGTCAACGGCGGCATGGGGATACGGATCACGCTGCCCGCGGTGTTGGGGTTGAGACCGAGATCCGAGGTCATAATCGCCTTTTCGATCACCGACACCATGCCTTTTTCCCACGGCGTGACGGTCAGGGTGCGGGCATCCTCGGCGGAGACGTTGGCCGCCTGGGCCAGCGGAACCTCGGAGCCGTAATAATCGACCTTGATATGGTCGAGCAAGCTCGGGTGCGCCCGGCCGGTGCGTATCTTGCTCAGCTCATGCTTGAGCGCCTCGATGCTCTTCTTCATGCGGGCACGGGCGTCGTCGTTAATCTCCTCAATCATCGTCCTCACTCCACCAGGGTACCTACGTTTTCGCCGGCCAGCACACGACCCAGATTGCCGGCTTGGTGCAGATTGAATACCCGCAACGGCACGCCGTGATCGCGGCACAGCACCAGCGCGGTGGCATCCATGACTCCGAGTTTGCGGCCGATGGCCTCGTCGTAGCCAACTCGATCATAGCGTTTCGCATCAGGGTTTGTTACCGGGTCGTCGTTGTATACCCCGTCGACCTTGGTCGCCTTGAGCAGAATCTGCGCGCCGATTTCGACAGCGCGCAGACTGGCAGCGGAATCGGTGGTAAAGAACGGGTTACCGGTACCGGCAGCGAACACCACCACCCGTCCCTTTTCCAGGTGCCGCACCGCGCGTCGGCGAATATACTGCTCACACACCTGGTTGATCGTCAGCGCCGACATCACCCGGCAGGAACTGCCCAGTTTTTCGAGCGCATCCTGCATGGCCAGCGAATTAATCACCGTGGCCAGCATGCCCATATGATCGCCGGTTACGCGGTCCATGCCGGCCTGAGCCAGGCCGGCGCCGCGGAAAATATTGCCGCCCCCGATCACCAGTCCGATCTCCACCCCCTGCCTGGCGTATTCATGAATCTCGCCGGCGATGCGGCCGATCACCGCCGGGTCGATGCCGTAGTCGCCCGCCCCCATCAGGGCTTCCCCGCTGAGTTTCAGCAGAATACGATGGTAGGCGAATTGAGTTTCGTTCATAGTCCTTTTTTTACAATATGTTGCGAAAATGTCTTAAGCTGTTTTGTCGCAAAGTTTACGCCTTTCCGGGGGCCTGTCCAAGCGGCCGACGCGGACACCCCCCGGTTAAAAAATGGGGCCGCGATGCGACCCCATGAAGCATACCGGGAAGCAGGCTGCGGGTCCCGGATCAGCGCACACAGACTCAGCTGCCCTGCACCTGCGCCATCACCTCTTCGGCGAAGTTTTCGGTCTTCTTTTCGACCCCTTCGCCCAGCTCCATACGGTCGAAGCCATGCACCGTGGCGCCGGCTGCCTTCAGCAGCTTCGCCACCGACTGGTCCGGGTCCTTGACAAACGGCTGGCCCAGCAGGGTCACCTCGGCGAGAAACTTGCGGATACGGCCGCTCACCATTTTTTCGATGATGTCGGCGGGCTTACCGCTGGTCGCCGCCTGAGCGGCGAAAATCTCCTTCTCCTTGTCCAGCATATCCTGCGGCACCCCGCTTTCATCGACGCACACCGGCCGGCTGGCGGCAATGTGCATGGCGACATCTCTGGCCAGCTCGGGATCACCGCCCTGCACTTCGACCAGCACACCGATACGCCCACCGTGCAGGTAACTGGACAGGCTGCCGGCCCCGGCTTCACGGCGCACGAACCGACGCACGGTGATATTCTCGCCGATGGTAGCCACCAGACCGCGGCGCGCGTCTTCGATGCTTGTGCCGTTATCACCGAGCGGCATCGCTAGCAGGGCTTCCAGATCTGCGGGCGCGTCGTTCATGACACGCGAGGCAACTGCCTTGGCGAAATTCTGGAACTCGTCCTTCTTGGCGACGAAATCGGTCTCCGAATTGACTTCCACCATAACCGCGGTCTTGGCGTCATCGCCGACTTCCACTACCACCACGCCCTCGGCGGCAACGCGGCCGGCTTTCTTGTCGGCTTTGGCCAGACCGGACTTGCGCAGTGCTTCTGCAGCAGCTTCCATATCGCCACCGGCTTCCACCAGGGCATTCTTGCATTCCATCATGCCGCAGCCGGTACGCTGACGCAGTTCTTTAACCTGCGCTGCTGAAATTGCCAT
>Ga0209536_100017594_pt1 | contig 10114 bp, 8 predicted proteins | sample DeeMarSeWOR28_12_FD_187461 | JGI IMG/M metagenome (GOLD analysis project Ga0209536, IMG submission 187461) | Marine sediment microbial communities from White Oak River estuary, North Carolina - WOR-2-8_12 (SPAdes) (version 2) | ecosystem: Environmental > Aquatic > Marine > Intertidal zone >... | reverse complement strand
GAAACTTCATGAACTACTTGATAATCCTAACGCTTACGGTTTTACTCATCGCCTGTAATTCCCCTTATTCATCGCACACCGATAAGGTGAAAGCCGCGTTGGACCAGGTTGACTATAAAGACGGCATAAACAAAACGGAAGCAAAAGCCATCGCCGACGCTTATTTAATTCACTACGGAGTGTATAAAGGCAGGCCCAGCTACACCAGAATCACGGAGGCCGAGGAGCAATGGTTGGGAGAAGTCCTTGTTGTCAAGTCGCTGGCCACCCCGGTAAACGCTGGTTTACCACCGGTGATTGTGGATAAAAAAACGGGCGCGGTAAAATGGCAACATGGACCGGAAGTTGAAAAGGTGAGCTTGGATAATATAGCCACCGGCCCAAAACGAACCTCATGAGAAATCAGCGTGAGTCTATATTTTGCTATTGAGTTCGGTCAATAGCGAGGTAATGTCCAATCCTTTATCGGCTGCGGCGCGTGATAGTTCCCAACTCAGTATGCTGTCTGGCCCGGCATCCGCTCTGCACAATCCCAACTCCATGAGGTAATCGGTGAGCTCCGGATACTCTTTGAGAATCTCATTAATTTTGGTTGATGCCGTAATATGTTGCATAGATCACCATGCTAGCCGCAGCCCCAGTTGATAAAGTATATGCCAACAGGCCTTAATATACTCCTTCATTACAATGTTGCAACCAGGCCGAATAGCCAAATCCCGCCAGTAAAAGTCGGAAACGTGCGCAAACACTTAGACGATATTCACCCGTGGATTTCCCATCTTTACCTAAAGTCATCAGCGCGTCTACCGTTATTGTTTTTGTTCAACCTGTTCAAATAACTCGATCAAAATAAATATCATGGAATTACGAGATTATCTAAAACTGCTTGCTAGCAAAGACGGTTCTGATCTGTATTTGATACCTAGCGCGCCGCCAAGCGCTAAATTTCAAGGCAAATTGACACCCATAGAAAACGCTACGTTAACTTCGATGCGTACCAAAGAAATTGCCTATGACTTGATGAACGAGGAACAAATAAAGGAGTTCGAACGTTCGCCGGAAATGAATCTGGCGATCTCGGAGCCGGGCATAGGACGTTTTCGCGTCAATATTTACAAACAACGCAATCATCCCGCGCTGGTCATCCGCAACATCAAAACCGAAATCCCAAACGCCGATCAATTGGGTTTACCGGAGATCTTGAAAAAAATCGTCATGCTTAAACGCGGCTTGATACTATTCGTGGGTGGTACCGGTTCGGGAAAATCCACCTCATTGGCAGCGCTCATAGACTATCGAAATCAAAATAGTTACGGTCACATTATTACCATCGAAGATCCCGTCGAGTATCTGCATCCCCATAAAAAAAGCATTGTCAGTCAACGTGAAGTGGGTGTAGACACAGAATCCTTTGAAGACGCCCTTAAAAACACCTTGCGCCAAGCACCCGATGTGATACTCATCGGGGAGATTCGCGACCGCGAAACTATGGAGCATGCCATTGCGTTTGCTGAAACCGGTCATCTGGCCATTTCTACTTTACACGCCAACAACGCGAATCAGGCGCTGGATCGCATTATCAACTTCTTTCCCGAAGAGCGTCGCAATCAGTTGTTGACCGACCTGTCACTGAACATTCAAGCTATAGTCTCACAGCGCTTGATACCTACCGTCGATGGCAAACGTTGTGCGGCAATCGAAATTCTCTTGGGATCGCCCAGGATTCGTGAATTAATCCATAGGGGAGAGGTGGGCACCATCAAAGACGTCATGGAAAAATCCGAAGCGGCCGGAATGCAGACATTTGATAACCACTTAATAAAGCTTTACCAGCAAGGCAAGATCTCATTAGACGAAGCGATTCGCAATGCGGATTCGCAAAACAATGTTAAATTGCGAATCAGCTTGGCAAAAGGTGGCGGCCGAAGCGCTCCATCGGGCTTGAGTCTGGTGGAAAAGGAGGAGCCTAAGGATGATGAGGCGGCTGAAGAATAATCCGCGGTTGCATATACTATGTGTCAAGGATTTACTTTTATACGCAACTAACTAGAACCTATCTCATAATTGACCTTTTCCGTTTAGACGAGGCCAGAGCCTTTCGAAAAGCGCAGTTTACACGTAGTAAATGAGCATTTGAGAAAGGCGATAACGAAGAAAAGGTCAATTATGAGATAGGTTCTAGGAACAAACTAGCTAGACAAATCTACTTTAGCTAGTTTGTTCTCGATATCTCTATAGTTAGCATTCGGTTTTACCGCACCTGCGACCAAATAAGCATCCTTTAAAAATCCAGTGCGTGGTTGCCGGTACTAGCAATAATACTAAGCTCCATACCATGGCGCCTCCTCCGCTGTAGCCGGCCCGATAACTGACATTAGCCACTTTGTCTTCGTCATCTTTAATACGATCTTTAAAGGTGCTCATTTCTTTGTCTAAATTTGAAATCATATTAGTGACAGCATTTTCAAAACTTTTTGATCGAGCTTCACGCAGTGCCTCGGGACTATTAACTAACGTTGCTGTAGCCTCCAGGTCGTCAACACCTGGAGCTCGAAACAACAACTTGCGCGTATTAATATCAAATACGGCCGTATCAACAAATGTGGCGGTATCAAATTGACTGCCCTTGATGAAGTACGCGCCGACAATTGTCCAATAAAGTAAAGAAGCTTTCGTATCTTCAGTGTGTATTATTTGGTCATAGGAGACTAATGCCACAACATCAACTCCATAGAGGCGCGCAACTTGCTCCACTGTTTGAAATCCTCGGCGTGCGCTTAGATAGGTTTCTGGAATGATATGAATCTCATCTATGAAGGGATATTTTTTGAAATGTAACTTAACTTTTTCCAAAAGCTGTTGTTTTCTGCTTTCATTAAATCCCGCTGCATCAGAACCCGGTACAAATGCCAATCCAATGCGTAAGGGAACCTTTAATGTGGGAAGTTCATCACTGGGTTTTTCGGGGATTTCGCCGTTTGGATAGAGGTAATCAACCAGACTGCTGGAGACGCCTTGGCGACCGTTGTTGTGATTCATTTGTGTCCACATGGTAGTGCATCCGCCGCTTATTAGACTCGCGAACAAAAAAAACACTATAACTATCGGTTTTGTTTTCATAACTCACCTCCAAACTAAACAGTGTTCAATTAAATTGCAGATAAATACGTTTAATTCCAGCAAACGTTTATTTTGAACGGAGCTAAAAATAAACGAGATAATTAATAAACAGTGTTTAATTAAAAAGTAGCATATAGCTGAACATTGTTCAACAATAATTATGAAAAGAAATAAACAGCAGGAATGTCGGAGAATTTGGCCTCACAGTAAAGTCGGAATATCAAATTTGTGATCAGTAATTGTCATTTTCCATTTCTTATTAATTCATATCAACTAATCCTCAGTTTACCGGATTCAAGGTAATATCCCGCCTTTACAGCGGTAATCGTCTTTAGTAAAAACATCAGTTCTTACCTTAACAATATTTTCACAAAGGAATATTTATGCAAGGTTGGGTCATTCCTCCACCCATATCGCCCAGTAAATCCAAACAAGACCTTGCGCGGGAAAGGCTGGCCAAAGTCGCCTGGCTCATAAAAAAACGCTTGCTGACCTCCGAGCGCATTAAACAAGCTTTGTTGAAAGTACCGAGGGAAGAGTTTATTCCCGCCCAATATCGGGATTACGCTTATGAAGAAGTACCTTTGCCCCTGCCTGGGGAAAGCGCCACCATATCGTGTCCCCACAGCTACCCCTTGTTTTACGAACCATTGGGCCTGGATCAAGGTCATAAATATTTGGAAATCGGGCTGGGTTCAGGGTATGGCGCCGCAGTGGCAAGAGAAGTGGTGGGGGAGGAAGGCTTGGTGGTCGCCATGGATATTGATCCATTGACCTTCGCGTTTGCGAAAAACAACCTGGAGAAGACAGGTTACCAAGACGTGATCTTGGTCAATGCAGATGGGGGCTTGGATTATGCAAAATTACAACCCTATGACCGTATTGCCATCGAGGCGGCGTGTGCGGAAATTCCGGCGCCTTTGATCGTACAATTGAAACAAGGTACAACGTTGATAGCCCCGGTTTCCGAACACGATACTCTACTTCTCGTGCTATTGGAGAAAACCGCTACGGGAATTGAGCGAAGTGTGATCTGTGAAGTGCTCTACGTAAAACTACGGGGTATTTACGGTGTCGAACAAAAAGGGACGAACTGAATACCAAAACTCTCGAGTATCTCGACATGCTAAACTCTCACGCAAAAAACTTTTTTTTCATCTGTTGCGCTATATTCCTGCTGTGGCTGCCATGGCAAAGCAAAGCTGCCGGAGAAAGCCAACCCTGGTTAGGCGTGATGACTAAGGATTTATCGTTCGGCCAACTCGCCGCCAAACAAATAGACTATGGCGTGGAAATAATCAAAATCGTTGACGATAGCCCCGCGGATCAATCGGAACTGGAAGTCGGTGACATTATTCTGGAAGTCGACAACAAGCCGGTATATTCCGTTGAACGCTTACACTGGCTCATACAACATTCCCCTCTGGACAAAAAAGTCAAAATTACCTATTACCGCGATGGCAAGAACAAAACAACCAATGTGAAGCTAACCATTCAAAAATTTCACGCTAGGCCACGGCCGTTCGAAGAAATTTGGCGTTGGCCACCGTCGAGAACCTACATAGGCGCTGAGCTACAAAATATGCCTAGTGAGTTACGTGAATATTTTGGTGCGCCGGATGAGATTGGTGTATTGGTTGTGAAATTAGAGGAAGGCGGCCCGGCGCAACGCGCCGGACTCCAAGTGGGGGATGTGATCACTAAAATGGATCGCAAATCCATCAAAAATGTCAACGATATTCACCGCGTACTGGATTTCTTCGATCCCGGCGATACGTTATCTATTGAAATCATACGCGACAAACAAAACCAATTAATGGAAGTGGAATTGGCTGCCCATCCAAAATATCCCTACGAACCACCCAAGGAGATACTGGACCCCCACTATTGGAGCGAAGAAATGCGCGAGTTAATGGAGCAGCTACAAGACTATTGGCGCAATTTGCCAAAACGCGGCACCGCGCCAAACTACCTGTAAAGGTTTGCCAACACGCCATTGCTCATTTATTCATGACTACATTGGCAACCGGGCATATCGACATACCCAAAAGCTGGGAGACGGTAACCCGAAAAATCATCCAAGAACAGTATCGTAAGGTTTTGATTCTTGGCGCCAGCGACCGGGGCAAGAGCGTTTACTGTAATTATTTGGCTAACCAAATCAGTATGACTGGATCGACCGTTGCGTTTGTAGACGCTGATGTGGGACAAAAAGACGTGGGACTTCCGGCGACGATTTCACTGGCGCTTATCAAACCGGAACAACATCTAACTCAGGCAAAAATTAAGGCAAGTTATTTTGTGGGCGCGGTTTCACCGGCTCGGCATTTTCTGAGCATGGTAATCGGTACCCGTAAAATGGTGGATGAGGCGCAAACTGACTTTACCATTATTGATACCACCGGAATGGTGCACGGTAGCGGTCGTGCCCTGAAAGGTTTTCAGATTGAATCCTTACAGCCGGACGTGATCGTGACCTTAGAGATAGACGATGAGCTCGACGCCATTGTGAATGCCTTCCGTAACTTTACATTCCTGCGTTTAAAATCGTCCCGCTACGCTACAAAAAAATCCAGCCGTGCAAGAAAGCGCGCCAGAGAAAATATGTATAAGGCGTATTTTGCCAATGCCCACGAGTTCACGCTGGAGATATCACGCTTACAATTTCAAAGGCTGCCTCTATTCTCTGGGAAACTCTATGACGATCCGCGTTTCGTTTATGCCGAACATTACCCGGATGGCACAACCGCTGTGGTGAAGGACAAACATTCACAGAAATATCCAGGAATATATGCCATACCCTTTGGTTTTGAACACCTGCTACTGTGTGGTCTTGCGGACCGGCAAAATCTTTGCCGGGGATTGAGTATTGTTAAACGAATTGATTATCAAAACAGAACCATCACTTTGCTCACTCCGGTGGCCAAACGCTTAATCAAAATAGTGCAATTTGGTGACATGTACGTATCGACCGAAGGTAAAGAGATTCGTCATGGTTTGATGACGAACCGTAAGGATATGATCTAACGGTAGTCGTTGAACTATACAAAAAAATAGTGTTGGTTAGTTAAATCAAATCACAGAAACTAATTTATATTTTTCGCCTTTGTGTTGGTAACATGGGTAAATGCAAGCCGTTGCGTGCGCGGTGCGCACGTTGAACTTTGGCAGGAGAAGCGGTATTTCATGCTATGTAGTAGTATTCTGCAGGCGTTTCTTCAACACCCTATCCTCTATACGGGGAGAAGGATGGGAAGAGAGGTGAACGGCGAAGCCGTTGTATCGAGCCGGAACTCACTTGGAGACATCTCGTTTTTCAACCCTCACCCCATCCCTCTCACAATCTTGGGAGAGGGGGTATTTTATCTATATGAGTTTGTATTCTTCATTAAAAAAGGCTGGAGATTTCACGGGAGCGGTAATTTTTCATGCGCACAGCGCACGCCGCAAGTTCAAATCTTGCAGAAACACAACTAAGCAAATTGTTGCAACATTGCTATTTGTTTTCCAAACGTTAGTATTAAAACTCGGACGTTCACAATGGCACTATTGGCAGTTAAGGGCAATCCTAGAAGACTTGGATTTTTCCATTAAAGCAAATGAGATTCATGCCTTACTGAGAAGCAACAGAACCGGTAAAAGCATACTGGCTCAATTAATCATGGGCTGCACTAGCTATACACCCCGCACGGTTCAAAAACTCATCGCTACGCTGCATCCCGATAATAATATTTGAGCACGCCACCTAAACGATCACGGCATTGAATCGAATCCAGCGCCGGTGTGAGTAGTCGGTTGTCCACGCCTTAATGATTCCGTTCGCTGCGATAGTGTGCCATATATTCGTAAACAGCATGGCGAAGCGAATACTCGCCAAAAAGAATCAGGCGATCCAGGCATTCTTCTTTGACCGATCGTACGAAACGATCCGCGAAAGCATCGCAATTGGGCGCCCGCGGCGGGCAGAGGATACTCGTTGCACCGTCGCGTTTCAGCTGTCCTCGGAATGCACGCGATTACTTTTTGTCTCGATCCATGACAAAGTTAATTCGCAAGGATCGGCCAAAAAAGCCACTGCATATTGGTCGGGTACATACCAATGGCCTCGGATAAGAAATCGGTTCAGATGAATGTTTTCCCATCCCATCGTCGCTTGAATGACAGTAAGCAGATCTCCAATTGTTGCATCACTAGAAACCACAATACGACGCCAGATGGGGGGACTAATACCGCGAAGTTGAATCCGCAACTGATAGACTTGATGGAGGTGTTTGGCGAAGTGCTCATCAAGCCACTTTAGCACCATTATGCGCCCAGGGAAAATAACTTAGATTCCAGCCCCTATTTTGGCACGGTCTCCTTCTGGACATACTTTAAATCAAATAGCTTCTGGTATCGATGAAAAGGATTTATTCGACAATTTTCTAGGCCGGGAGTATAAGCGCTATTTTGAGAAGTGGTGGTTAGCGCCTATATCTAGCGGTATCAATAAATAAGTAGCTTGTACTCTGTTTGTGCGGAAACATTACGTCCTAAAAGGAAAGAATAAAAAGTCTAGTGCTTAGTAATAGATCTGATCCGGAATAGCGACGAATTCAGTTAATCATATATAACGAGGGCAATTTCAATGAATACAATACGCAAAGTAATCGGGTGGGCGGGATTCCTTTTGACGGCTATGGTACTCGTCGCTTGTAGCGATGGAGGCGGTGGTGGCGATAATGGTAGTTCAAAAACAGACCCTCCGCTTGAATCGTCCATTACAGTTGTACCATCGCTCGGTCTGATGACGGATGCCACCGTCAATATCTATAAATCGGATGGTACATCCCTTATCGGTAGTGGTGATCTTGGATCAGACGGCCAGGTTACGATAACAATCACCGGATATTCAGGTCCAATCATCATTGAAGTCGCTGGCAATGCCAATGCCAAATATTATGATGAGGCCTTAGGGAGTTGGATAGACTACCCCAATGGTACCTCGATTCACGCCATGGCGCCGACCAGCAGTGGTCGCTTTGCCGTTACCATGCTTACGGAGTTGGCCTTTCAGAAGGTTGTGCTCATTAGCAATTTTCCGATAAGTGCAGCGACAGTTATACAGCTTAACGAATATATTCGATCATGGTTCATTCCAGAGATCAATAATTTACTTGCCACGCCCACGTTATTTGATTCCAACATAACCCAAGGCAGTTTGAAAAATGACGTCGCCGGAAGATATGCCCTCAGACTCGCCGCCTTGGCAAATCTTGGAAGCATGCAGCCTGCGCCAACGCTTGCTGTTCTGCTGGCGCTCATCGAAGATACCAAAGATGGTGTTATCGATGGCAACAATGACCTGCTTACAGTAAATGCGCCTTACAGCGATTTTTGGGTGCAACTGTCGACTCTACTTTCCGCGTTGGCGTCCAGCTACGGAACACCGGACCTGATAACCACTGTGGCGAGTTATCCACAAGTGCCAATAGCAGCATTAGCAAATAATGCAGCACAAAACTTGACAGTGGGAACGCCAATGTCCAGTTTTACGCCGCTCATCGTTAGCGGCGGTACTACTCCCTATACTTTTAGCTACACGGGCACACTTCCGACTGGCTTGAGCTTTAATACCAGCACTGGTGCTGTGTCAGGAACACCGACTGCTGCGTATGCAACCGCGAACGTGGTCTTCTCGGTCAAGGATGCCAATAACGTTGTAGCGAGTACAACCAGTACCGTGAGCTTTACTGTTTCTTCATCATCCTCTGGAAGCGAAACCCTAACGGTGACGAATGCGCCGGCAAGTGTTGGGGGTACCTTTGTCGCCGGTTTCGTCGGTATAACAGGTACTGGAAATACTAGGGGTATTGCATGGGGTGAGGGTATTGTAGGTATAAATGGTCAGACGGGTGAGTTTTTGATTGTGACTTTTGATATCACGAGCACCCAAGTTACCAGCGCTCTTTTCTATAGGGTAGAGCCACTGGCGCCGAACGGAGCGGGATGGGGATGTACATCTGCCAGTGCAATAACAGTGAATAGGAGCGCCGGTACCGCCATGTTCAATAATGCTGTGTGTGCTCCAATAGTTGGAAATACTTTATCGACGCAATCAATCACGTTGAGTGGGAATCTGACTTTCACGCCATTCTGAACAAAAGAAACGCATTTGATACGACGGCAGCAAGTAGCCTGGGTTTCGCGCCTTTTGCGAAACTCGGGATGGCTGAATTTACACGCGCCTTTTCGAACAAAACGATGGAAGGAAGAATAAGGCCAGTCAGCAGCGCAGGCAACATATCTACGGCTAAATTCGACAAACTGCACTTTTGTTTCGTTTGTGTGTTTTATTATAAAAACACAGGGTAACAGTGCTAATGGTATGGACCCTCCTCACTTTTTGATGGTTTCTCAGAAACTCCATCTTGCACTTTAGATGCAGCTTTGAAAGTGGGGCGGGTCCATACCATTAGCACTGACAAAGTAACATTTACTAAAGGGTTGCTGTATCAATAACTTTCAGGTAATTCAATTAGCGGATTAAATCTTCCATAAGGGGAAGCTTGATAAGCTTTTAATATGAGTCGGCTTTGCAGCGAAAGAGCCCGTTCATGTTTACCGAGAAACGATTGACACTGAGTTTCTATAGCTGTCATTGCGATTCAAGAATTAAAAAATATCGAAAAAATATTATACGTTACACTACGTTCGTAGCTGGGCTTAGAAATATGTATAGTGGAAATATCTGCAGCAAAGTATATGAACAAAAAAGCATTGATTCATAAATTCAAATGTTGCGTTAGCGTAGTTCCTGAGCTTATTTATAATTAAAATTTACGCTAGCAAGGTATTTCGATTAAAACTCATAGTATAAATGGACATAATTGTGATGAGACAGAAAATATCCTAATTGACTAGGTATATACTCACAACATTCCTGCCAACTAATGACTATTTGATCGCTCGAATTTTTGTCCCAGTAAATGCTAGGATTACCTGTCATACCCAA
>Ga0209536_100017593_pt1 | contig 10115 bp, 8 predicted proteins | sample DeeMarSeWOR28_12_FD_187461 | JGI IMG/M metagenome (GOLD analysis project Ga0209536, IMG submission 187461) | Marine sediment microbial communities from White Oak River estuary, North Carolina - WOR-2-8_12 (SPAdes) (version 2) | ecosystem: Environmental > Aquatic > Marine > Intertidal zone >... | reverse complement strand
ACATTGTATCGGGTGGTCCATTGAATTTGACTGAGTTATTATCTTTCCAAATAAGGCCTTTTATTTCATCAAATCTTTTATTATTTAAGTTTAAAACAAGAGATGTCAGTGTTTCTTCCCCTTCGCCACTTACAACAAAATCTACTTCAGGAAAAGTTTTGAGCAGGCCTACTCCGAGTTCGCCGGCACATTGTGCTCCGCCAAAAACAATTGTAATGTGTGGATATTTCTGTTTTATTTTTCTGGCAATATATATAGATGGCCTCAATTGCTCATAAGTTATACTAAAACCAACAAGTGAATATTGTGAAAAATCTATAGTGGCCAGTAACTCTTCGTTGAAATAGTTTATTCTATCTATGACATTCTTCAACGGAACAAATTTTAGATACGTGAATTTTCTCATAACGCTGTTATAGTATCTCTCTATTTTGTACCTGTATTTTTCGAAATTTTCCGGAAATAAGAAATAGGGATAAAATAGTTCGCAAAAGAATGTGTCACTAATCTTATAATATAGTTCAGGCCCGAGTATGTCTGCACATTTCAGATAAGCATGATGGATGTCAACAGGTATCCCTTTGTTTTTCATATAGCTGCTTAGAGTTCCAATTTGAATAGATGGGGTGAATGGCCAGGCAAAGGGCATTGAGATCAAGAGCGGTCTTCTCGAATCTATATTGTTGTTTGCATCGTCCATATGAAAATCCCCGCGTGTTTGAATTTATGTAATCATTCTGATTTACCAGTTTTGAAAAAACGCTTTTCCGGTTTCCAGATAGACTATAGCAAAATCCTCGTTGAACTGCAATAATTTTAAGTCCGTTTTCATTCATTTTACTCGTAAAATTGTTAAAAACCGGGGCTCATTAGCCGGACGAGGCTCATTTTAGCCGGAAAATGCTTGACTTTTTGCTTTTGGAGTGGTAAAATAGTTGTAATTGGGAAAGTGGGGTGCATAATATAAGCATGTCCGATGTGGTTAATTAGTTTTAACTTGGAGAAGCACGATAAAATTATGAAGGTCCAGAGGAAGGGAAATGCTCAGATCGCTTCGCATCTTTTATGAGCTAAGAAAAAACGTGCACAAAGATCCGCTTGTGCTGAAAGCGTTACAGTTGCAAAAGCTCAGGAAGCTTCTGTTCCACGTCTATACAAATACTGATTATTATCGGCGATTATTTGATAAGCACAGCTTTGATCCGAATGATGTGAGGAGTACTGAGGACTTAAGAAACATCCCGATCCTCGAAAAAAACGGCATCCAGAAGAATTTCGACTCGATAATATCAAAGAAGACCGACAAGCAAAAACTGACCATACATGCCACATCCGGATCCACAGGGCTGCCCTTGAAAATATTCGGCGACAAGACTTCCGAATCTTATAATAGAGCTTTGAGATATCGTTCTTATGTGGAAAACGGTCTTAGCCCTAAAGATATTGTTGTAGAAATTACTTCTCCTAAAAATGTGAATTATCGCAACCTGCCAATCCAGAAACTTGGCTTTTTCAGAAGGTATAAGTTATCAATCCTTGACGATCAGACGGAATTGTTCGAGCGAATGAATCATATTAAGCCGGATATAATTGAGTGCTATCCTTCTGTCTTGAATCTTATCACACAGACCTGCAATAAACAGAATCTAAGATTCAAGCCCAAGGTGATATTCACAATTGCCGAATTACTGCTGCCGGCCTGGAGGAGAAATATTGTAAGCTTCTTTAACTGCGATGTCAGAGATGTGTATGGATCTGTGGAATTCCATAGACTGGCCTGGGAGTGCGAGAAACATGAAGGCTACCATCTCGATACGGATGTTCATGTGATTGAATTCCTTGATAGTCAAAACAATCCGGTCAAAACAGGAGATGGATACGTTGTTGTGACAGGGCTTTACAATTATGCATTTCCCCTGATCAGATACAAAATTGGTGAACTTGCCAAATTGAAAGAGGAAAGATGCAGTTGTGGCAGATCGTTGCCGTTGATTGATTCGATACAGGGCAGAGAAGACGATTATATCAAGCTCCCGAGCGGAAAGACAATTTCCCCCAGAAAAATCAATCTGCTGGATTCTGTAGAAGGGATCAAGGAATACGTTACGGTTCAGGTCAGAAGGGATTTGATAAAGGTGCAGGCCGTTAAAAACAAGGGTTTTCGAGAGGACATCATTGACTCTATCAAAAGCCGAATACGGGAGGGTTGTCTGGATGAACCAATTGAAGTCCGTGTCGAATTGGTAGGTAAAATCCGTAGAAACACCGGAAAAATAAGAACCGTAATATCCTTGGTCAAATGAGTTTTGATTAGATTGTTAAGCTCGTTCACGTCATACTTTCTGGTATTATGAGAACATTATACATGTTTTGATTTAAATCGGCATCAGCATACAGATGCCATTCCACCGTGTATTTTTATTGACAGCACCGGGATTAATCTTTTCCAAACAGATTATAAAAAGCCTCCTACACCGTTATGTGGTCTACCATATACTCGCTGATTATTCATTAAGTTAAAAAATCCTTGCTTATGTGAATATAGCAAAAGAGCCGATAAGGATTAATATCTTAAGAAGTGCAATTGTGCCTGTTGAAAGTAATTACATTATGAAAAAAGCATTGATTACCGGTGTCACAGGACAGGATGGTTCATATCTTGTAGAACTGCTGCTGGAAAAAGGCTATCAAGTATGGGGGATGATCCGGCGAAGTTCTTCATTTCACACGCGCAGGATCGACCATCTGTACAAAGATCCACATGAGTATCCTCAATTCAGGCTTGTTTACGGTGATTTGACCGACGGCAGTAATCTTTCGGCAATTATAAATGAGATTCAGCCGGACGAGGTATATAATTTAGGGGCACAAAGTCACGTCCGTGTCAGTTTTGATATGCCGATCTACACAGTTAATACAGATGCAATCGGTACTCTTCGATTATTAGAGGCAATCCGCTCCTGTGATAAGCCGGCAAAGTTTTATCAGGCCTCCAGTAGCGAGATGTACGGCAAGGCTGTAGAGATACCTCAGACAGAAAATACACCCTTCCATCCACGAAGCCCGTACGGCTGTGCCAAAGCGTACAGTTTCTGGCAGACCGTCAACTATCGAGAAGCTTATGGATTATTCGCCTGCAATGGAATTCTGTTTAACCATGAATCACCGAGACGGGGCGAAACTTTCGTTACGAGAAAAATTACACGGGCGGCGTCGCGAATCAAGCTTGGCCTTCAGGACAAGCTCTATTTGGGCAATCTCGATGCGAAACGGGACTGGGGTTTCGCCGGCGATTACGTCGAAGCAATGTGGCTTATGCTCCAGCAGGACAAGCCGGATGATTATGTCATAGCCACTGGTGAATGTCATTCGGTCAAAGAATTTGTAAATGAGACCTTCGGGTATCTTGATTTAGATTGGCATAAGTACATCGAGATCGATCCGAGATATTTCAGGCCGAGCGAAGTCGAACACCTTCAGGGCGATGCAAGTAAAGCGAAAACAATCCTTAATTGGAAGCCTAAGGTATCTTTTAAGGAGCTTGTAAGAATGATGGTGGATGCCGATGTGCGAAGCGCCGAGAAATCCAAGCTTATCAAAGACTACCAAAAGGCAACAAATGAGTAATTTTTTTGAGAAAAGACGAATTGTCGTTACCGGAGGTGCTGGTTTCTTGGGCGGCTATGTTACTGATGGGCTGCGAAAACGGGGCTGTAAGAATATACTCATACCTAAGATCGAAGAATATAATCTGGTCGATATTAACGACATCGTCCGAATGTACGAAGATATGAGGCCTGATGTTGTCATTCACCTGGCAGCGGTTGTCGGTGGTATCGGCGCTAACCTCGAACACCCGGCAGAATTTTTCTACAAGAATCTAATGATGGGTGTTCAGCTTATAGAGCAGGGCAGACTTAGAAACATAGAAAAGTTTGTTGCAATCGGCACAATCTGTTCATATCCGAAATTTACACCGGTGCCGTTCAAGGAGGAGGATATTTGGAACGGGTATCCTGAAGAAACCAATGCACCTTACGGGCTGGCCAAGAAAATGCTACTCGTTCAATCACAATCTTATCGTGCCCAATACGGTTTTAACTCGATATTTTTGCTGCCGGTAAATCTCTACGGACCCGGCGACAACTTTGATCCCTCCAGCAGTCACGTTATACCCGCATTGATAAAGAAATGTGTCGATGCTGTTGATAGCGACGCAGACCATATCAATTGCTGGGGCACAGGAAAGGTTTCGCGCGAGTTTCTTTATGCAGCCGATGCTGCTGAAGGTATTCTGCTTGCGACTGAACATTACAACAACTCCGAACCAATTAATATTGGTGCAGGTTTTGAAATAACGATAAGACAACTCAGCATAAAAATTGCTGAACTCACAGGATTTAAGGGCGAAATACGTTGGGATCATTCGAAGCCGGACGGTCAGCCAAAGCGGTGTTTGGATGTCTCAAAAGCTAAAAAATACTTCGACTTTGAAGCCAAGACTTCTTTTCATGAAGGACTTAAGGCAACAATAGATTGGTACAGAGCTAATCGCAAAGGGTTGTAAATTCGGTATTCAAAACGGTTCAAATACTTGATTTGACAGATACTACTCTCTGTTTAAAGTCCCGGTCATTATAAGACGTGGAAAAGTGCTTACAACTTCGTTGAGCAACCATGCCATTCTTTTTTTACGATCATGGAACAATTCTTTATCATACATGCTTTCCGTCTACAATAAAGCATGATAGTATAAAAGAAGGGATATCTTTATACTTTCAACAAACCAAATGGATCATCGAAAGAATAACCTCCATATGAGATTATTCCCTTGTGCTTTTTAGAGGAACCCCGATTCTTTATTTCATCAAATATTCCTTTAATCTTCTCTATACCATATTGAGGATAGCTTTCGGCAAGATCGATAGCCATCGCCAATGCATCAAGAGCGTCATCGTGTGATGCGTTTGGGTAATGGTTTAGTTCCCTTACCAATTCACCAAGTCTCTTGGAAAGCTTTACTTTTCCTAGTTCAATATAAACTATTAGCTTAGCAATACGCGCTTCTTTTGGTTTAAGATTGGTTATGGGTTCTATTGGTATTAATTTTGATGATTTTTTTATAAACTCCCCGAGCCACTCTTGAGCGGCGTTATTCTCGTAACCAAATACAATATAACGACGATTCTTATGATGTAAAAGTATTCTCTCGATTAGGGTATTTACTTTCCATCTGCCGACATCAGCGTCAATAACGTAGATATCATTGTTTGATTTATCCAGAAACACGGTTACAATAGCTGAGTAATCACTTTTTTGACTTTTGCCAATGCTTGGATCACATGTGCCAAGAACGACTATACGAGATCCCAGAAATTGCTGCAATTCCTCTAATGTAGGATATCGGTCATCCCAGTATACAACTTTGTTCATATCAACCGATAAACCACTCGTGTCTTTGGGCTCATTCTGTTTTTCAGATTCAAAGCTCAGAGTTCCTTTCTTCGCACGCATAACCATAAGATCGTAGTAGGTTTCCCTTGACGGCCACAAGACTTTAGTACCACTTAGCATATCCCACTTATTTTCCTCAAAGAAGTTCTTTGCTGCCTCAGGCCCCCCTTTCCCGTGGTAGGATTCCTTTGCCCTATAGATTTGCTCCCACCGATCCCAGAGATCCTGCCTATCTGAAAACCGAATAACCGACTTATACAGGTGCTTATCCCACCCTGGGAAGTCTTCTTCTGAGATGAGCTTTGCTAAAAGTGAATCGTAGTGCAGGATTGTCCCCGCTATGATGTAATTTGTCTGCTCCGAACCCAAATTCAGCACTACTTTTTGGAACCATTCATAGATTTTTTCTCTCTGATCCTGGCTGCGAACGCTTTCAACGGCCTCCACATCATCGAGAATTATCAAGCCGGGGCGGTGTTCTTCATAGCGATAACCTCTAATTTCATTTTCAAAGCTGGAAGACACCACATTGATTCCGTTTTTTGTGATTATCTCATCATTTCTCCATCGTGGATTCGGCGGTTCGCAAACCTCGGGAAAGTCTCTCTTGAGTTCTTCATTTGAGCTGATTTCTTCTTTATGTGAGCAAGCAGTCTCTCTGATTGTTGCCGCGTACTTGAAAAAAGGATCATGCACTTCTCATGGCCAAAACAGATACACCAGAGAACATAAAAAAGACTTATGATGCTGCTCTTTGCATTTCCTCTGGGCGCAGCAATAGCAAGCTGCCTACCTCGCTGCATCGTAATTTCGGTCAGATAATCAAACAACTCCAAGTGGAATGGCGCAAAGCTGTTCTTACAGTAATGTTTGAAATAGGTTTTAGCAAAGAATTTCAGGCTTTTGCTTGCCAAATATTTCTTCAACTGCGTTATACATCCGTCTAAAGTTTTCATGATTTAATCTCCTTTCGATTCTTTTGTTTCGGCTTCTAATTGCTTTATCTCAGCCGATATTTCAGATTGTTCAATACGTGCTTTAATGAGCTCAATCCTTGAGATTACTTCACCATCCAGAATATCAGCATCCTTAGCTGTTTTTTCGATACTAAGCAGCTTTCTGCGCATAGCCTGAGGAGAATTATTATCATCTGTATCTGAATGGTTATAAAAAGTACCAATGATCTCCTTTGGCTGTGACGGCAGGTATCCTAAGGATTGAAGTTTTTCAATTAGTTCTTTGAGTATTTTCCAGGCAGCAGATTCTGACTGGATTTTCTCTGATACAGAGCTGTCCTTATTGCGTGCAAGACGCACTAAGTAGTTGTGATGACTCAGCCCTTTATGATACAGTTCACCGATAAGTTGCTTGGCAAATTCTACATTAGGCGAAAGTTCATTACGCTTGCGAATCTCTCTCAAGTCGCGACCTATGGTTTTTTCGGAGCACTTCAATAGTTGGGCTATCTGGAAATGTGTATAACCCTCAGTAATAAGCATTTCTACACATTGTTGCCTGCTCTGTTTGTCGAGCAGCTTTGGATCGGTGATATGGGAATGGATTTCCTGGAGCAACTGCATAGCGGAATTTTCGTTATCATTTGTTTTTTGTGCACACATTTTAAGCCCCCATAAAATAACGCTCAAAAACCTCAGGCGAAACGGCCTTTTTACCTGCGAAGGCAATATAACGGCGTACTACGCAGTCGCAACACTTGGGTTCCATTTCAATCCCAAAACACCTCCTACCGAGCTTCTCTGCTGCAATTAGAGTCGAGCCGCTGCCTAAGAATGGATCAAATACAATATCATTTTGTACAGAACTGTTACGAATAGCTCTTGTACATAAAGAGACAGGCTTGGTTTTCGTATGATCAGCAGAGCTCTCGTTAGGTATGTTCCATACATCTTGCTCATAGAGTCCGGCCTTTTGTTTTTGTGAACCGTAGTAAAAAATAAATTCATGCATGGGATTATAAAGGTACAAGTTACGCCATTTCATCGAGTCGTTGGGCTGCTGCGATTTATTCCATATAATCAAGGAATCAGGAAACCCGAGCACTCTTACATAATCAATAAAAGTCTTCCAATGACCGCATATATATTTAACGTTACAGTTTGTATCAGCGATAACTTTCAGCAATCTTGCTTGACTCTTAGTACTATCATTTGAGACCTTGGCCTTATCCTTTATATCTGCACAATCAATATCGTAGGGCGGTTCAGTAAGGATCAGATCGGGCCCTGCTTTACTAAACAGCTTTAAGATATTATTCTTTCTTGTGCTATCGCCGCATAATAGCTTGTGTGATCCCAGTTCAATAATTTCACCTCGTTTAGTAACAGGCTTGGTTACATTTACAAGCTCAGAATTTATATCGTAATTTTCCTCACTACAATTATTAGCCTCAAGAATCCCATCAATAATCGTGGTAGCTTCAGGAAGTTCAAATCCAGTGACTTCAAAGTCAAGGTCAGGTTCTTTAATAAGCTCATCAAGAAGCCGGGCGAGCCGTTGGTTGTCCCAATCGCCAGTGATTTTATTTAGAGCAATATTAAGAGCTTTTTCCTTTTCCAAAGACAGATCCACCACTACAACCTCCGAGTGGGTGTAGCCCAGATCTTTTAACACCGTCAGTCTCTGATGTCCACCGACTAAGTGACCGGTCGTGCGGTTGAAAATGAGCGGTTCGCAGAAACCGAAAGTTTGTATGCTGTTTTTCAACTTTTCATAAATCGGGTCACCAGCTTTTAATTCCACTCTTGGATTGTAATCCGCTTTATTTATTTGACTGATTTGCATTTTTTTGATTTTCATTGTATTTTCTCCTTTCTGTTACCAACCAGTTAATTAGATCAAAGTCTTGGCTGAGTAACACATAGCTATCGTTTTATACCTCACATTGAAAGTTTCCTGCCAAGACAGGCAGGTCAACTATGCCTGTCTACACGCAATGAAGCGCATGGTTCTATAGCACTGCAGTTAGCTTTTACTAGTACAAAGTGTTCTATAGGCAACCCATATTGCGAGCACATTATTATTGTGCTGTCATTATTAAGTAAAAAAATTGCTATTCCTTAGCCTTCTTTTTCCACTTCTTTTACTGCCTCAAACCAGTCTTTCATATAAGACCCTTTGGGATACTTTGTTTCCAGAAATTTCAAGGTGTGCTTAATTACTGTCTCCATAACTGCATGGATAAAATCAAGCTGCTCGCCTAAGTTATCCCTTTTGTTCTTTGCTATATCGTAGGCTGGGATGTTATCCTCCTCAAGGGATCGACGCATTTTCTCCACGGCATCATAATACTCCCTACCATATTTTACCCTCTTTTCGTAAAGCCCCTTCCATTGATTGGAGGACTCCGGGATCTTATCTAACACATTAAATTTAACCAGTAGTTTTATCGCGGCCCTGTAGTTATAAAAGAAACCGGCATCTTTTACTCGTTTATCCTGAATGAGACTTGCGTCTACCATTCTATTCAGACCGTCAAGTTTGCCTTTTAGCTTTTCTCTTATCTTCCGATAAGACAATCCCTGAACATCGTGGAGATGTATAATTTCTTCAAGGTATTTACCAGTCCCTTTCGGATAGAACACAACACTACCTTGGCGATGAAATGCTATCTTTCCCCGTTTATGGTTTTGTTGAAATAACAGCGATACACGTGGTTGACGGATGGGGCGAGGTATCAGCTTCTCTCGAGAACTAAGAGTATTGAGCCAATTTCTCGTCTTACCCCATTTCTTTATATAAGAATCAACAATCTCAAATGGTTCGAAACTTTCTGGACTTATATTTTTCGCAATATTTGACATTACATTAATTATACGCTGTCATTGAGCAGTTGTTCAATGTTTTTCTGAAATTCTTTAATTTTTTACATCAGAAATTGTTACCTGTAATCTATGGTATGTAATGATGTAAAATGTCCATATCCTTGCAATATTATTTACATAATGCTTTGTGTAATATTTACTTACATTAATTCCTACATCATCAGAACAGGACAAAAAGGACAAAAAGATTGAAAAATATTGCTTACTGCTCCGGGATATTTACCGAATCGACTCAGAGGATGACCGAGGCATGCAAAACGCTGTTAATTAACGTCATTGCCCGGACAGCAAACAAAACCTTGGAAAGCAACAAATGACAGTTGTGAGAGTTGTTAATACTCACAACTGTCATTCTGTCCTCGGGACTACTTACGGAGTGCCGAAATCGAAATATCTGCAATTAATTTAGAGCCATAGTCTTGCTCAAATCCAGGCTTTCGATATTTTTATTGTCCCGCCGCCTGCCTGGCTTTGTTCAGTACCATTCTTCCGCGTCGGTTCACGTTTCTATTGTTCGTCGCTTTTAGGGCTTTCTGCATGGCTTCGATAACTTCACTCGGCTTTTGTTCGGCGATTTGCTCTCCGATTGCCACAGCTGCAAAAGCCGCCTCATCCCTTGTAGCCGCATTATCCAGATGCTCCATTGCCATCGACAGCGCTTCTAACGCCGGCACTGTTGACAACGCACCAAGCAGAAGCTTCTTTTCCTCATCACGCTCGATTAGAGCGGACGCCTGTCTGCTCATCTGAATTTTCTCCCCGGTCGAGAGATTTTCATCCCTAACCAGATTAATATAACCACGCAAAGCCGCAGTTTTG
>Ga0209536_100017591_pt1 | contig 10118 bp, 6 predicted proteins | sample DeeMarSeWOR28_12_FD_187461 | JGI IMG/M metagenome (GOLD analysis project Ga0209536, IMG submission 187461) | Marine sediment microbial communities from White Oak River estuary, North Carolina - WOR-2-8_12 (SPAdes) (version 2) | ecosystem: Environmental > Aquatic > Marine > Intertidal zone >... | reverse complement strand
CGCCTGCCTTACAAGCAGGAGGTCACAGGTTCAAGTCCTGTTTCGCCCACCATTTACTCCTTCCTGGTAGGATTTTCGACTCATCCTCAATTAGGTACATCATTGCTCAAGTAGGGGTGCCAACTAGCTAACGATTTGTAAATTATAGGTTCCAGCTAAAAAATCCCCTTGCGCTCTCCTTATCTATATGGTAACCTCATGCAGTCAAGTGATGGACCTTTCAGAGTGGAGAGGAGGCCTCATCGCAGTAAGAAACGTATTCGCTGGGGTTTGCCACCCTCGCTTGATTGTGCCTTTTAGGAGGTGTCCTAATGGTTCGTAGGAAACTCATGGGTCTGCTGGTCTGCAGCTTTGTCTTGAGCATTGCTACTGTTGCTTGGGCGGGAGTACCGAGCTTGTCTCTATCTCAAGCAGTAGACAATGCAAGTACGGTGCAAACGTTGATGTACTCCGTGCCGAATGCTAGTGGAACGCCTTTCACTGAGGCGTACGCGAGCGGTGCGGTTGAAACCGACGACACCGTCACCTTGACACTGGTCGACGCCAACGGTGATCCGATCTTCGCCTATCCTTTCGAAGATCTTTGGGTCGATGCTGAAACCGGGACATTCGTATTCTGCCCCGGTGGCACTGTTGCCGATCAGAGCACAGACGCAAACGGTCAGACTACCTGGACTGGTGCAATGTTTGCAGGCGGCGCTGGTGCTGGCCTCGTTGTCATGGTCAATGGTGATCCACTCACCCAAGGAGCGTTGGATTTCTTGTTCAACAGTTCGGATATTAACTCTACCCTTTCGGTAAACTTGTCCGATGCTGTTGCATTTACTCAGACGTTCCAGGGTGGTGCGGGTTATGCAGCTGAGATGGACTTCAACAACGATGGCGTCATGAACCTGTCCGACGTGGTACCCATGGCCCAGGCCATTGGTGCTGCGTGTCCGTAAACATTGTGTGTTTCGAGCTAACTCCTAGTGTTGCAACTTAGTCCTATGCAATGAAGGAGTGGCTGATGCTCAGGTCATTGAGCGCGCTGGCTTCTTTGACAATTCTTCTCGGCATGGCCGGAGTGGCAGATGCGCAGTGTCCGCCCGCAACGATTGGTGTTTATGCCGATCCCTCGGGTACCACGCAATCCGCGACCCCGATCCAGCACCAGGAACTGTATTTATTTGTTGTCTTCTTTGCCGAAGCTCCCATCGCGGGAGCTGCATGGCAGCTGGAGATGACATCTCAACAGTACTCTGGACAGCTGGTGGGACCTCCAGGTCCTAATTGTCAGCCGCCCTGGTGTGAGGATCAAGATCCTCCGTTTTGGCACATCGCGACCCAGGTACAAGGTCCGTTGTGGTTTGGGGGTCCCTTCACCGGCGGGATACGACAGGGTCTCGGCGACTGTTTCTCTGGCTTTTTTGGCAATCCGGTACTGCTGGCCACGGTAGTTCTGGAGCCCTGGGCAGAAATCTTGGGCTCCATCGAGGTGGACGTCACAGTAGTTCCTGAAGAGTACGATGGCTTGGTTTATGCAGATTGTGAAGCCATCCTTTGTGATTCTGTGGTGGGACTTACGACTCACCTTGGTGCCACGGTTGTCAAGTCCGAGGAGCATAGCTGGGGGGCAATGAAAGCTCTCTACCGGTGACCAGCGCTGGGCTGCCCCGCCTATGCAAATGGCGGGGCAGCAAAAAAAGTCACCTCAGTCATCCAGCGAGCTTGGGAAAAACAACTGTAAAGGGAGAGACATCATGAAGAAATTGGTAGTTTTGCTCGGTGTAGCAAGCCTATTGGTCGCGGGTGGGGCTGCAGCCCAGATTGACCCTGACTTGGATATGTTTGGTTTCTACTTCGATGAAGGCGCGACCATCTTCTGCACAGATGCTACGATCGGTACCCAAGTACCGGTGTATCTTTGCATAACCAATCCATCCGACGTTGGTGCGCCTCCGACCAACTACACGGTATCGGGGTGGGAATGCAGTTTCGAGACCACCTTACCCGCAAACGTCTTTATTCTGTCCCAGACAATGCGCGGTGATCAACCGACCAACTTCTCATCCACTCCAAATGATTACATCGTCGGCCTGGGAACACCCTTCACCTGGGCCCCTGTTGTCGTCGTTTTGGACGTTTTGGTCGGACTTTTCGGGCCTGGCGAAGTCAATTTCACCCTGCATCCAGCTGAGAACTCATCGTTTGATCCACCCGCGCCCGGTTATGCTTCGGGTGATGATGCGAACATCTTGATACCCTGCGGGTACTCAGCCGGTGGGGAAGTTGTTTGCGCTGTGATCAATGGCGACTGCAACGTTACAGCCTCGGAAGATCAGACATGGGGTGCAGTTAAGACCTTGTACAAGTAACCCCACCTGGTCGCCTTGTTGAAACAAAGGCTCGGGCCCAGATGTAAAGCCCGAGCCTTTTTTTATATGCCGGTGACAGATCCGCACTAGGAGTGGGAGGGTAGCGTCCCCGGTACCCGTGCCTGGTCTCAGTTCAGATCATGATCGGATAAATTCCCCGTTTTTACGCGGATGAGAGCCAATACACGCCCTGATTTGACTTTTTGAAGATCGTAAATTCTTTTTTATGGACATATGCTCACTTGACATCGTTACCTAGGGCAGGGATATTCATGTTGTCAGAAACCCTGCTCCTCTACCTGTACGGTAGAGTCAAGGGAGGGTACAGGTCACGAGAGGCCTACTCATTCTGTGGATGTAGGTTGACGAATGGATGAGTCGGCCTTTGGTACTGGCTGCCTTCGCCTGGGTGGAGGTGACCGGCACCCGAATCAATTGGGATAGTCTCCGCTGAGATTCGAGAAAGGGGAACTGGAACGATGAGGAAATTGCTTTTTGCTGTCGCCTTCGCCGCATTGGCCGTGCTGTCTCTTGCGCCTGCCGCTGGTCTGGCCCAGACTCCCAACATAGGAGTACCGGGCGATGACAATCTGGGAATTTACTTTATTGATACGGAAAACACTGGCTGGGCCAACCACAACATCGCCGCTGGAGTCCTGACTGTGAGTTTGGTCGCCACCGGATTGACCGACATGACCGGTCTGAGCGGTTGGGAGTGCCGGATGGATTTTCCAGCCGCTCTCTTCCCAGCGGTCACTCTGCTCGGTGATGGGCCGATCAATTTTGCCAACGCCCCCGATTACGTCGTGGGCTTGAACAGCCCCTTCCCTCATTCCAATGCCATTGTGTTGGCAAGTATCAACCTTTTCATCACATCCCAAGACCCGACATTTCTGTACTTGAACGTGAAACCTTTGCCATCCATTCCGGATGCCATGGCTTACGCCTCGGGTGCCGATTTCAACATCCTGTTTCCCTTCAACTGGTCCTCCGGTGACGAAGCAGTACCGGTTTTTGGCATCAACACCGGTCCGTTGGATCCACCCATTGCGACGGATGAAGCCACTTGGGGCAGTTTGAAATCCTTGTATCGTTAATTTCTCGCCTTGTTGACACTGTGTGCGGAGCGGGCCAGAGGGCTCGCTCCGACTTTTTTGGCTTTCGGATGGCTGGACTCCCGGGAGTCCAGGGCTCAACCCCTAATTGACCATCCGGCTTGTTGTTCCTATACTTTGGTAGAGATGTTCGACTTTGGCCCGCCCCTGATCAATCCCGAACAATCAGCCTTTTAGGAGAAAACCCATGGGCCGAAATGCGACTTGCCGCCGCATGCCTGTTGCTCATAGAAAACGTCGGTTATTTCCGGCGTTTGTGTTGTTCACTCTCGCCGGCCTGTCAGGGATCGCGTGCGTCGCTATGGCGGGGAATTCCCAGGTCACATTACTGCATAGTGACGAAACCAGGGTTCGCTTCGCACTGGAGGATCTCAAGCCGTCGTGGCGGCTCCACACCGTGCATAAAGTCGCTGGGGAGCTTTACGAGGTTCGTATCCCGGGCTTCGTCAATTCCGGTATCCCTGGTTTTCCTGCTCTGCCCCGCCGAGGTGGTTGGGTTCTGGTGCCACCGGGAACCCGCCCGGTTTTGACGACGATTGCAAGTGAATGGTCACGAACCGAATCCCATCGGCTCTTGCCTGAGCCTACACCCGTCATACGGCGGGATCCCGAGACGGGTGAAGCCTATCCAGCTGATGAAATCATTCTGCCAGGGGAAGAACCGCGCGCCGGCGGCACGATTCCCCGGGATGTTGTCCAACAACTGCAAAGCTTGGGAACAGCAGCGGTTGTAGAAGCAGTCGTGAATTTGGGACCGGTGGTCCCCTGGCGAGGACGTCGCATTGTCAGCTACAGCATCACTCCGCTGCAAAACGACGCCGGGGGGCGTGCGACCAGGATCCTGAAAAAGGGAACTTGGGAGATTCGTTTCGTACCCGATGCGCAGGCTGGTGGTGAACCCAGTATCCGAGGTTCCCTGCAGAAAAGAACCCCACATGGTGACGACAAGTTCAGCTTCCTGTTCTTGAATGGCAATCTCATGTCTCGCTTACCGCCAGAAGCCGCCTCGGGTGTGGTACCCGCTCTGGACAAAACCAGCCCGGATTACTGGCGGAGAGATTTTGAAACAGCCTTTATCACCCGCAGTATCGATCCCTTGGTACCCGAAATTAAAATTCCCATCAAGCGAACTCAACTCTACCGGGTCGCGGTCAGCGAGTTGCGGAACCGCGGTCTTCTCCCGGCAACTCCTGTCCAGGAGAGCCAACTGGTGCTCTACCAGCGCCGCTACCTCCCGGAGTTAGCCAACGCGTCGCCCCCTTTTGTGGAAGTCGAAGTACCCATCCACATTGTTGGTGAAGGGGATGAGTTTACTGGTGAAGATTTTTTCCTGTTCTACGGATTGCGCCTACGGGACGACGGCCCCTTCACTTACCAGTCGTATGATATTCCTGGGAGCGAGGATCCTGAAGAGACTTACAACGAGTACAATATATACTGGCTTGCTGTGGCAGACCCCGCTGGTGGTGAAACTTGGGCACGCATGGATAGCGTTTCGTTCACCGCTGCAGGTGGCTCGCCGGTCCCGAGCTACCGGCGGGTCGACTATGTGGAGAACGACAACCATTACCGGGAGCACGTCGAAGATATCAATTCTGATCGCAACCACTGGAACAGTCCTTTCCTAGACGAATTCGATGCGACGGCTACGATTTATGCGGCCCATCCCGATTCCGCCAATGCCAGGCTCCGCCTGGGCATCCGTGGCTATTCCAATGCCCCGGCTACTTCGAACCGTTGGGTCGACATCTTTCTGGTGAATGCAGCGGACACGGATTCTTTGTTGGGCTCGATCAATGCGAGAAATGTGTTCCAGCAGATTTTCACTGCCGATCTCACTGGGGCTCATCTCCAGGAACTCACCCTCGATGTACGGCTCAGGCCTCAAGGAACCTTCCCGCGACTCAACGCCTTCCTGGACTGGCTCGAGGTCAGTTACGATGCCCTCTATACCGCCCAAATCGATCTTCTGCTGTTTCACGGTGGAGATGAGGTGGGCACGCGCGAGATCGAAGTCACCGGCTTCACCAGCAGCAGTGTCGGTTTGGTGGAGGTGACCGATCCTCATCAACCGGTTTGGATACCGCTGAGCGGCAACAACCTCCGGGACGGCGGTAATGGCACCACGACTCTCTCCATTCAGGTACTCCAGCCGTCTGGACGCCGCACCTTTTTCGCACAAGCGGACATGACCAGTGATGGTGTACCCGAGATTCTGTATTTCCGAGCGACTACAGTGCCTTCGGGCCAAGATCCCACTGAAGTGAACGGTTCTGATCCCGATCTGGTGGTCATCACCCACGCCGATTTCCGTTCCGGTATCGACCGTTGGGTCAGCCACCGGCAGTCTCGAGCCGCTGGCGGTTTGAACGTCCATGTCGTGGAGGCTGAGCAACTCTTCAACTGGTACAGCGGAGGGCTGAAAAGTCCCGAGGCGATCGCGCGTTTTACCGACCACGCCGTCGACGAGTGGGGGAGTTGGGCGTTGCAATTGGTCGGCGATGCCAACGAGAACGTACGGGGATTGGGATTGGCCGCCCAGAGTTCGCGGTATTACACCGAACCTACGGACTGGCTACCGACTCATCTTCACGTTCAAAACCTCGGTTCTGGCTACCAGCCCGAGCTTTTGATGTCCGACAAGTGGTACGCCTATCCTGAGGCCATTCGTACCGGAAATTATCCGGGCAGTGTCGTGTCCCCGACGCAGATGTACGTGGGCCGCTTCCCTTGCAACTCCCTCGCTGATCTCAATGTTTTTATCGACAAGATCGTAGTCTACGAGCCGGCCCAACCGGGGCAAAGCTGGCGGCGCCGGGGAATCTTCCTAGCGGACGACGCATGGTCCTATGGCTACAGGGACACCACAGACTATACAACCATGGAGTACAAAGCTTACGAGCGAGAATTTCAAACCAGCGAAGACAGCATGGCCACTTGGTGGGATGAGGCGGGCTTGGAACCGGTCCGCTTATTTTTGGCCGAGACTCTCGATCCCTATGTTCCCCCCGGAGCGCAATACAGAAACACACGTGAGTTTCGGGACATCGCTTACAGTGAGTTCTATCCTCTGCAGATGAGTGCCTTCAATCAAGGGGCCACGCTGATCCACTATCAGGGCCATGCGAACATGAGGGTACTCGCACACGAGTACATGTTGCGTGACCAATCGGTCTCTCCACCCTTGGGTCGACAAGACGTCAATGATATGTACAATACCGACAAACCGTGGGTCTTCTTCGGCATGGGCTGCCATATCTCAGATTGGGGACAGAACACCGTACTTGCCACCACGGTCGTTGAACCCTCCCTGGCAGAGAAATTTCTCTTGCGACCCCAGGCCGGTGCCATCGCCACTTATGCCAGCTCAGGGTACGAATTCCTTTCCGATAATAAAAAATTCAGTGAGACCACTCTAGAGCGTTGGCTGCGCAATCCACCCACAGTGGGGGTGAATGGGGGCGAAGTCCGTTCCCGCTGGATGTTGGGTGAGCTCATGTGGGCGTCCGAGGCCGACTTGCTCAGCCCTATTCCCTACGAGCGCTACGGTAAAGTGGTGGGTCAGTACTGCTTGCTGGGCGATCCTTTGTTGATGTTGGATTGCGAGCCACCCGAAGTCACGGCAACTCTCCGCGATGCAGGGGGCGAGGTCTTGAACGATCAGGACGAATTGATCGCACTGACGGCCAGCAATATACGCCTCTTGCAATTCGACAGCCAGGATGTGGCTGGTATTCATCGCCTCGAAATCATCCCTTCGGACATGGCTCCCTTCAATGTCCAGGTATCCGAAAGTATACCTGGCGGTACCACCACCCATCAGGTTGTTACCTACGAGGTGGACTTACCCATTCGTCCTCTCGACCATACCATCGTCTTCCATGTGTACGACACTGCGAATTTCCAAGCAGGGGACAGCCATTACCAATTGACTGTGACGGTGCCCCAGACTGCAGAGTTCACCTACGAGAACGGCGACCCCACCCCTCTCGGCGAAATCCCGTTCCCGCCCGACGTGCCCGTCACCTTGCGGGCGGTGGTTCAGAGTGCGGCTGATCTGACGCCCTACCCGGCCGATCAGCTCGCCCTGAGCGGATCGAACCTTGATCTGACCAACGTTTTGCTCGAGCACCGCACGGGGCAAGCCCACGTGCTCGATGTGACATTCACCGCGACCGCGACACCAGGGACGGAAGCACCTCGCTCAGTCATCCTTTCCATCGGCGGTTATGATACGGAATATGTCCTGCAAGAAGGTTACGTACCCCCGCCGAACACCAGCATCAGTCAGCTTTATGCTTTTCCGAATCCCATGCGGGACCAAACCCGCTTTGTTTTTGAAACCGGCACGGTGGCGTCCGGACGGATCCAGATCTTCACTGTGGCGGGCCGTCAGGTCGACGAAGTAGCCGTTGCGGCTTCAGATTTTTCGGGTGAGGGTGCCGTGGTACCTTGGAATGGCCGCGATGAAGCAGGAGACCCTCTGGCCAACGGCGTGTACTTTTTCCGGGTTGAGTTGGACAGCCCAGATGGTAAAGTGGCAAGTGAAATGCAGCGGTTGGTAGTGATGCGCTGAGTGCCCTTGGAACCGCTCTGGTGGGACTCCCTTCGTCTGCAAGGCTGGCGGCACGAAAGGTTGGCATGGACGCCCGCGTTTGGACCGTGAGTCTGCTTGTCGCTGTGCTGTTGATAGGAAGCGGTTGTGGCGGGCGCAAGCGGCCGCTGCCTGCTCCTACTGCTAGTTCTCAGCTCGAGAATAGTTCTTCACCCAGTATTCTCCAACTTCCCGAAACGCCATTGCTGATTCGCGTGGGTCTGGCCACAGATCTGAACGAAGTTCAATTGAAAACAACTGGTCCCTCGATGTTGTTGGCGGACGAGCAGAGGGAAAAAGTCGCTGTTTTGGGTGCCGCGGTGCACGTTAAAGTGCGGCCGCGGAGCAGGCGGCTACGCTGGCAGGCAGGTGAGCACAGCGGTGAAGCGGAATTGCTGTTCTTGGAACCGAACGATCCGGCTCACCTGATATCCTGGCAAGATTTGTTTTACCGCGGCGGGATTCTGATGCTGCCGGTTGGGGACACGGTCACCCTCATCAATATCGTCGAATTAGAGGCCTATTTACGCGGTGTCGTGCCCTGGGAAATCGGGCGCCCTGGTCCCGCTGGTCAAGCTGCCGTCGAAGCTCAAGCCGTGGCTGCCAGGACCTACACCATTTCCCATTTGAACGAACGAGCTGCTTTCGGTTTTGATGTGTGGGCCGATGTCCAAGATCAAGTCTACCGAGGGGCCCGCGATGAAGACGATGTTTGTAACGATGCCATAACAAATACAGCCGGATTGGTTCTGAGCTGCGGAGACCAGGAGGTCGAGGCGTACTACAGTTCCACCTGCGGGGGCTGGACAAGCAATGTCGAAGAAGTTTGGCCGCGTGCCGCCCGATCGTATCTGCGCTGCCATCGCGATGCCAAGGGGGAAGGTGAGCCGTTTTGTGCCCATGCCAAGCATTTCACTTGGCAGATCGAATGGGGCGGTTCACGCCTCGAGAACATTTTGGCAGACACATTGCCAGAGTATGTAGCATACATGGCTGCCGCCCACCGGAGCCATTGGGCTGGTGAAACGTTTACTCCGCGCTCACCTGCTGCCTCTTATCGCAGACCTGGTAAATTACGCAGTCTCGCTATTGTCAGTCGCACCGAGAGTGGGCGGGTGGGTCGGTTGGAGGTGTCTACCGATGCAGGTGTCTATCATGTGCGGGGAGATCGTGTGCGTTGGGTTCTCACGCCACCAGGTGGACAACCGGTAATCCTGCGGAGCGCTCTTTTCGCCTTGGATGTGGAACTCGATCGAGACGGTCGACCTGTTCATGTCACGGCCCAAGGCAATGGTTTTGGGCACGGGGTGGGAATGTGCCAGGAAGGCGCCTTAGCCATGGCGCGGCAGGGCTACACCAGTGTAGAGATATTGGCCCATTACTATCCAGGTACCAAGTTGGAGCCGGTCCATGGCAGAACACCATGAGGACACGACCCTCACGAACCTAGCCAAACTTCTCGTTGTGGGTATCGGCGGCACGCGGTTGACGCCACCGGAGCGGCGTTGGCTTTCCTTTTACAATCCTGCCGGCGTCATCCTTTTTGCGCGTAATGTGAGTGGGCCAACTCAGCTGGTGGATTTGTGTCGGGACCTCCACAGCGTGTTGGCACCTACCGCTGAGATCGTGGCGGACCACGAGGGTGGCCCAGTGTCTGTCCTCGCGGCTGCTCTCGGCAGACCACCGGCACCGTTTGCCTTGGGGACTTTGGACTCTACCGAACTGACCTGGCAAGTGCACAAGGACACTGGCCGCCTGATGCACACGACCGGCGTCCAGCGGGTTCTGAGTCCTTGCGCGGACGTGCTCGTGGAGCCGCGTAATCCCGTCATCGGGTCCCGCGCCTTTGGTCGTGATCCCGAGGTGGTGGCTCGTCATGTGTGCGCGGCGGTTGAAGGCCTGCTGGCTGGGGGGGTCAAGACTTGTCTGAAACATTGGCCTGGTCATGGTGGTACTTATTGCGACAGTCATGAAGAGGCTGTCGATCCTGGACAGGGTCGGCTGTCCGAGCCTTTCCGAGCTGGTATCGCCGCGGGTGCGGATGCCCTCATG
>Ga0209536_100017590_pt1 | contig 10118 bp, 9 predicted proteins | sample DeeMarSeWOR28_12_FD_187461 | JGI IMG/M metagenome (GOLD analysis project Ga0209536, IMG submission 187461) | Marine sediment microbial communities from White Oak River estuary, North Carolina - WOR-2-8_12 (SPAdes) (version 2) | ecosystem: Environmental > Aquatic > Marine > Intertidal zone >... | reverse complement strand
GGGCTTTGATACAGGCCGAAGTGGATAAGCTTGCTGAAATCAGGAGTGTAACAAACAGAGCCGAAGATACGCGGATTAAAGCCGAACAGGACCATCAGCTTGCTCTCAAAGTGCTGAATGATAAATATATTGATAAGCTTGATCGGATACAATCCGATAAAAAAGCGGAAAATGAAGCCCTTAAACGAGAGACTTCGGAAGAAAATCAGCAGGCCCTGGAGAAGAGGCTACTGGAATTCAAGGCCCAGATTGCCAGGATGAAATACAAGCACGCAGAAAAGTTGAGGCAGGCGGAAAAGAAAAAGCAGGAGGGAATCGAAGCTGTTAGACGAGAAGCTGAGGAAATAGAGGCAAACGTTGAACAGGAGCACAAGCTTGCTTTGGATGAGTTGCCCAGCCGTACGCGTCCGGTAAACCCAGGCCGGATTTAATCCCAAAAAGTCGCTAATTAATTGAATCCTAGCCGATAGGATGAATTGAAGTTTCGAATTTTAGGTGGATAATTTGTTTCTAGTTATGGTGAATGAAACAAATTTACTTAAAATATAAAGAGAGATTTTGAAGAATAGCTGCACTTTTTAATTCATAAGCTTAGAAATGGGAAAAGCCCGAAAACTTGAGCCCTGTTGTGATTGGGAGTCTGAATTCGGCCGAGTGTTAGGCATGACTGTACCAGCCGATGTCTTCTTGTTATTATATTGCCCGCTGCAAGAATGATGTTCAGACCTCGCTGATGATAGCTCCGGGAAACAACCTTCCGAGCAGGTCCGGAAGCAGAGTCACCCCCTGTGTCTGCAGCCACGAACGGGCTGAGGCCAGTTCGCCTGCATAAAATCTCCGAGGAAAATAGTTGTAGACCACGATCAGGAAAATTGCGAGGAAAAGAAAAAGAATGAAGATCCGCTTGATTTGGCGGAATACCCTGCGCACCCAGACCTGATTCCGGCGAAGTCTGTTCGCCATCTTGAGACGCGCCCAGAGCGGCTCCTTCTTCCATCCATCCAGACTGACCTTGAGCGCGTCATAGCAGCCAAATATCCAGATGAAGGGGATCAGCGGCAGGAAAAGAACGGCGACCGTGAAGATCGATTCGACTAGAAAACGGGCAGAGGAAGGCTCCAGGTCTTTCCACGCCAACAGCACGACAGGAACGGCGACAATCGAAAAGTAGGATACCACCGAAAAGCCCGCTAAGACGCTACCCTTGAGAGGTTGGCCGTTCAGGAACTGTCCCCAGCCGGGCTGCAGGAGGGAACAGAGGAAGGGGAACACACGGCTTCTGGTCCCGGTGAAGCGTTTCTTTCTTGTCTTTATAGCCAGGTGATAGGCGTTGCTGCAACATAGGCCTCTGAAGATCAAGCCACAGAGCAGCAGAACGAGCACGACCAGGAGGAAGACGGAAACGGACATCCCGTGGTCCCGGAGGAATCCGACAATGCCGCGCCAGGACAGCACGGTGAACATGGTTCCGGTGTAGAAGGCTACCATTAGGGATAAAAAGGATAGTCCTTTAACAACCTGGTTGTTATAGACCTGGCCACCTCCCCAGAACAACACAGACCAGGAGTACGCTTTCGCGGGATCCTTTTCATCGTGAAGAGGAGCCTCCGGCTGTATGCGCTTGGCTTTCCGGTTGTGCATCAATTCGTAGGGATTCTCAATGATCCAAACCTTGTCCATGCAAGCTCTCCTGCTTATTGAGGATGTTGTAAATTTCGGCAGGGAAACAGAATTTATCTGTGATTTAAATCACACTTTTAACAAGTTATTTGAGGATTAGATCGTTTATATCTATAAGAAGAAATGAATTACGATTGGGTATAAACACACGGAGCCTTTAATTCATCAGAGACTCATAACTCAATATAAAACAACTGAACAATTCGGCCGATATGTAACATCAATTAAAGAAGTCTCAAAGTACTGTAAACGTGGAGGAGAAGATGTTAAAGAATTTCTTCATTGCATCTATCATTGTCGTTATGGGAGCTGCAATCCTGGCAGCCCAGGAAAAAGTCCGAGTATTCGTTACCGATAGCCAGTCCTGGGAAACAAAGGGACAGGAGGGCTTTGCTGGCGCATCAGGCGGCGGCCGATTCAGCGGAGGCGCTCGTCCCCAGAATTCGGAAATCGCCAAGACCATTAAAGAACGATGCCCGATGCTGACCGTCACTATCAAGGAAGACAAGGCCGACTACATCCTAAGTCTGGATCACGAAGGGGGAAAAAATTTACTTCAGAAAGACAACAAGTGGGTGGTTTACAACAGTGACGGCGATATGATAGACGCCGGCTCGACTCGAAGCCTTGGAAATTCCGTCAAGGATGCGTGCCGGGCAATTGCGGAAGATATCCGGTAAATGTGGGTATAGAAACGGGTGACGATGGATCCATCTCCTTCTGTCGTCCCTGCTGGGCTTCATTCAACTATCTGATCCGTTCACACGTGCAACGACGCTGTAATTTCTTCGCAGGACCTTCAATGAAGATTTAAGTTGCCGCTCCTCCTATGATATAGTTTTTCCCGCATAGACAGACCAGGAGAATTGAGACAATGATTCGTGTATCCGTAATGTACCCGAAACCGGGAAAATTCGATTTTGATTACTACAAAAATGAACATATGGCCATGGTTCACAAACTGATCGACTCCTATGGCCTGGTAAAATCCGAGGTCGACAAGGGCGTAGGAGATTCACCCTTTATGGCAGTGGGTCACCTGTATTTCAATACACTGGAAGATATGGGAAAAGCGCTTGAAGCCCACGATAAGGATTTTGCCGCCGATCTGGAGAATTTCAGCGATATCAAACCTCAGTTCCAGGTCAGCGAAATCATTTCAAAATAAGAAGAAATTACAGCGTCGTTGAGGGTTGAACATTAACCCGCAGTACTCACAAGGTGTCTGCAGGTTAAACGTGCAACCTTGAACCATGACTCACACAAGAGCCATGGGGGGCAGACGGACGCAGTCGCCTTCCAGGGCTTTTTTATGTATGAAGGAGTAAATGTACAAACGCTGACCAGCAGCTTCAGGATTTTATCGTTTTCTTGGGTACATCCGTTTTGATGAAAGTAATGGTGGCATCGGCAGGCAGAGCCAGGCCTACACCGACTTCCAGTGCCTTCAAAACAGCCGCCGGAACAGGGCAGGATACATGGGGGACGATGCCCTGACAGGCATTGAGAACCTGTGATTTTCCCTTTTTAAACAATTCCTCCATCAAATCAAGGATTGCCGAATCAAGGATTTTAGCCACCTTTTTGTGGTTGGGGCAGTCGCTCTCGATGATACAGGTCGCTTTGTATTTCTTTTGATCCTCCACTCTGATGGTGGTTTTGAATCCGCAAATACCGGAAAATACTTCAACTTCAGTCATGGTCGCCTCCATCGGAATCTCGCATGCACAGCATACTGTATAGCCTGCATATTCGCAATCATACCGCATCTCTCCGCAAGTGCCCTGGGAACGCCGGCTTGCCGGGCGGCTTGTCAGGCGTAGCTCGGCCGAAGCTTTGCTTCGGCTAGGAGCGAAGCCTGAAGCCTGGCCGAACCTTCGATTCGGCTTAGGGCGGAGACTGGCGCTTCCAGGCCCACCCCTTTAATCATTAGTTGAAGGATGAATGTCGAGCCATGGAGGTGGACAAATTCTGTCGCCCTTTCAGGGCTCAAGGGAATTGACTCAGAGCGTGAGATTCGCATAGCATGAAGGTCTTTGGAGGGCTATGAAATCATGAACGACATAGAATTGATTGGCTCGTACTGGACGCTGGCGGGAGACGTGCATCCGCATTCGGAAACCGAATACAGCCTGTTCCGATTTGAAGACCGCGTGGAAACTGCAGCGAAGGCCGGATTCAAAGGATTCGCTATCAAGGAAGCCGACCTGGAGCACATCCTCCAGAGACTGAGCATAAAGGAGATCAAGCACATCCTCGACGACAACGGCATGAAGCATGTTGAGCTTGAATTTCTCACAGACTGGTTTGTCACAGGCGAAGAAAAGAAAAAATCGGATGAGATGAAGCAATTTCTGCTGACTGCGGCCGAAGCGCTTGAAGCCAGGCATATTAAAGTAGGCGATTTCGAGACCAAGATCACTCCCATGCCGCAGCTGATCGAGTCCTTCGCGGCGCTGTGCAAAGATGCGGAAAACTACGGAACGAAAATCCTTTTTGAGCTGATTGTCGATAGTATGATCAAGACTCTGCCCGAAACTCTGGAAATGGTTGAGGGTGCGGACGCCAAAAACGGCGGTATTATGATCGATCTGTGGCATATTGTAAAACTGGGCATCCCGTACGAAGATGTCGCCCGTATTCCCTCCCGCTTCCTTTTAGGCATTGAAATCAACGACGGAACACTCGAATGTCCCTGGAGCCTGCACGAAGATACGATCAACCACCGGAAACTGCCTGGCGAGGGGGAATTCGATGTAAAAGGATTCGTTAAATGCATGCTGGATGCGGGATATAACGGACCCTGGGGCATTGAAGTTTTAAGCCAGGACCTAAGAAAGGAACCGATGGAGGTAGCGATACCGCACGCATATCGCACTACCATCGCTCAGTTCCCCGGTTATTATTAAAACAGTTTGAAGTTTGAAGTTCGAAGTTTGAAGTTTGAAGTTAAAAGCCTTCGGTTATTCTATGCGAAACGTTGGTGGATGAATGGTCTAGGCCTGACAGGGCCGACAGAGAATAGCCACGGGTACAGGCCCCCGGGAACCAGGATGATTTTAACAAGCCCCGCAAGGGGCGACTGAAAAGAAATCAATCCCTGGTTGAACATTTGCCTTCATGCTGGGTTGTAAAATCGACGAAGGTTAAATATCAATAATTTGCCCCCATGACTTTCGACATTAGACGTTGGACTTTTGACATTCTCTAACTTGCGAAATTGTAAACGAGTTAATGACGGACTAAAGGCAAAGAGGAGGGATCCATTGAACCTCAGCAAGAAACTGCAAATCGAGCTTTTCAACACAATGCTCACAATCCGGCGTTTCGAAGAGCGGCTGTTTAAAGAATTTTATTCGGGAACCATCACCGGCTTCGTTCACTCCTATATAGGTGAAGAAGCGATCGCCACCGGGGTCATCGCCCATCTGACAAAAGAGGACCGCATCGTAAGCCACCACCGGGGACACGGTCACTGCATCGCCAAAGGCGCGGACATGAGGCGCATGATGGCGGAAATCCACGGCAAAAAAACGGGCTACTGCAAGGGCAAGGGAGGCTCCATGCACATTGCCGATTTCAGCATCGGTATGCTTGGAGCGGACGGCATCGTGGGCGCCGGGCTGCCGATTGCCACCGGCGCGGCCATAGCCGCGCAGCTTGAAAAGAAAGGGAAAATCGCCGCCGTGTTTTTCGGCGACGGAGCCTGCCAGGAAGGTGAATTCCACGAAGCTCTGAATCTGGCTTCGCTCTGGAAGTTGCCGATTCTTTTCGTCTGTGAAAACAACGGCTGGGGCGTGAACACATCCGTAGGCGAATCCTTCGGAGCTAAGGAGATCACCCGGCTTCCGAACGCATTCCACATAAAGCACGATACGGTCGACGGAAACGACGTTGAACGGGTCTACTGGGCGGCGGGCGAGGCCGTGACCAGGCTTCGCAAAGGCAACGGACCGTTCTTCCTGGAGTGCAAAACCTACCGCTGGCACAAACACTTCCTGTCGGACGCTCTGCCGGATCTGCGCCCGAAGAAGGAAATCGAGGCCTGGAAGAAAAAGTGCCCGGTCAAGGCATACGAAAAAAAGCTGCTCAAGCGTAAAGTTCTTTCGCCATCCAGAATAAAATCGATGGACGACAGGATCTTGAAAAAGATCGAAGAGGCGCACGCATTCGCCCTGGCCAGCCCCCTCCCGAAACCCCAGGATGCACTGCAGGATATCTATTCCAAGTGAGGCGAGAATGAGAAAGATTACATACGAACAGGCAGCCACGGAAGCAATCCAGGAGGAATTCCGCAAGAATCCCCGCACTGTCCATATGTCGACGGACCTGCCTGTAGATCTGCAGAAAGAATTCGGATCCGACCGCGTCCGGGTCACCCCGATAGCCGAGAACAACTTTGTCGGCGCATCGATAGGGCTGGCAGGATCGGGTTTCCGAACCGTCGCCAACATCCGGATGGCGACATTCGGTTTCGTAGCCCTGGACCAGATGATGAATCACGCCGCCAAAATCACCTATATGTTCGGGGGACAGGCCAGTTTTCCTATTTTGTACCGGATGACGGTAGGCGCGGGCTTTCAGGGTGCAGCGGAGCATTCCATCAGCCCGTACTCGATGTACATGAACGTACCCGGGCTGAAAATTATCCTGCCGACAACGCCCTATGATGTCAAAGGCCTGCTGAAAACGGCTTTGCGCGACAACAATCCCGTCGTTTCCTTTGAACACTTCCTTCTGGGACAGACGACGGGTGAAGTTCCCGAAAAGGAGTATTTCATCCCATTCGGCAAAGCGGACATCAAAAGGAAAGGAACCGATGTTACTGTAGTCGCCCTGGCCAAAATGGTTCATGAGGCTCTGCTGGTTGCTGAGGAACTGGCCCCGAAGGGCATTTCTGTAGAAGTCGTCGATCCCAGAACTCTGATTCCATTGGACAAGGGAACGATTCTCCGCTCCGTAAGAAAAACCGGGCGGCTGGTAGTTGTCGATGAAGCGTGCCAGACCTGCAGCGCCGCAGCGGAAATTATCGCCTTTTCGACTGCCGATAAAACCGTATTCAACAAACTGAAATCCGCGCCCGTAAGGGTCTGTGGTCTGGATATTCCGATTCCCTTCAGCCCACCGATGGAGGCGTTTGCGCTGCCCGACAAAAAGAAAATTGCAAAGGCGATTATGGCGGTAATGAAAGGGGAATAGCGACACCCAGGAATGCCTGATAAAATAATTAAAAAACGAAGCACAAAAAACATTTCACCGTTCGCATCCTTTGTCGAGTACAGCGAAGGACACGAGTTGATTCTCCATTCCATTGCCGCAAACGGTGTGAAGAAGCTTTTCTTCTGCGGCGGCACCGACAATTTCTACCTGATGGAGTCTGTCGCCAAGTTTAAAGAGCTGGGCCGGCCTGCCCCCGACCTTGTTACCGTAATGCACGAATCCGACGCCGTCTATATGAATATGGGTTATTTCCAATGGTCGGGCCGTCCCCAGGTCACTGTGCTTCATGTGGATGCCGGCACCATCAACGCCGGAGCCGCCTGGCCCGAAGCCTGGCACGGAAATGCCGGCATTGTTGTGATGGCCGGGCGAACCCCCTGGACAACCAAGAACGAACTGCCGGGTGCCCGATCGAATCCCATTCACTGGCAACAGGAGGTGTACGACCAGAACAGCATCGTCCGGCAATACACGAAGTGGGACTATGAGGTTAAAACCGTCGAAAACGCCTCCCTGATCGTGCAGAGCGCATTTCGGATTGCCGCAACAGAACCGTGCGGCCCGGTATACCTTACCATTCCTCGGGAGATCATGGCGGCCAGGATCAAAGGCGGTATAGTCTACCAACCAGCCGATTTCCCGCCGGCTGCTGCGGCACAGGGCGATACTGCCGCGCTGCGGGAAGCCGCCAGAATCCTGGTTCAGGCCGAAAATCCGGTCATACTGGTCAAAAGCATGGGACGACATCCTGAAGCGGTAGCGTCGCTTGTGGAGCTGGCCGAAAAGTTATCGATACCTGTCTGTTCGACAGATACCTACATGAATTTTCCCAAACAGCACTGGGCCCGTTCTGAGGCGGCCATTCAGAACCGGGATGTGATCCTGATAATCGATCACAACATTCCATGGATCGGAGTCGATCCTCCCGGAACAACTAAAATAATCTCAATGGACACTGATCCTACCAGGCTGAAACAACCGCTCTGGGGCTTTCCTGTGCATATTCCCATTACGTGCGATTCGTCGAAAGCCCTTCCTTTACTTATCCAAATGACCGAGGAATTTATCAGTACGCGGCGTAAAAACGCATTTGCCGAACGCAAAGCCCTGCTGCAGGCTGCAAAGAAGGCATTGGAGATTCAGACCAGGGAAAAAATCGAAAAAGCCGGGAGGGCATTCCCGCTGTCTCCGGTCTGGATTCGTGAATGCGTCAACAGGGTTTCCGACAAGGATACGGTCCTTTTATGGGATATCGCCGCGATAGGCCAGGGAGACAGAACACCGCCGGGGCATGTCTTTTCCCAGTATGCGGCCAACCTGGGCAATTCCTGGCCCCGGGCAGTCGGCATCAAGATGGCGGCGCCGCAGAAGACCGTCATTGCCAGCGGCGGAGACGGTTGCGCAATTTTTTCCAATCCGGAAGCCGTGCTCTGGACGGCCCGGAAATACAACTCTCCTGTGCTTTTCATTGTCAACAACAACAATAAATACAACGCTGTTGAATCGGGGTTGGATGAGTATGGCAGCGCCTCAAGCTATGCCGGCAAGGCTGGTTTTAACGGTTCCGATCTTTCACCATCACCCGATTTTGCATTGATTGCCAAGGCTATGGGAGCCTATGGAGAAAAAGTCACCGATCCGGCTACGCTGCCCCATGCATTGCAAAGGGCGCTGGAAGCGGTAAAAAGCGGCCAGTCCGCCGTGCTGGATACGGTAATTGTGTAGAACAGCCGGCGGCCAGGAGCCGGTTTCACTTTCGACTTCGATCACATCTCTCGAGAATGTGTTCCTGAATATCAAATTTTAGGAAACACAACTTCGGAATTGAGGTTAAGAAAAACATAATTTTACTAATGGGAAAGTTCACTCAGGCCGATCAAAAAACGGAAGAGGATCAGTTTGTCTTGTAATCGCATGCATCCATAATCGGCATCTTTTAAATATGGCTGCAAAGCGTATAAATTTTAAAAAGGCGGATTGAAAACATATTCTACGGAGTAATTCAACTGCAATTATGAACTATCCAGGGGGGACTATGAAAGTATCTACTATTTTAATATGCAGCGTATTTTTACTATTAGCAGTTCCATCTCTTCATGCAGGCGAAGCTATTCTTTATGCCGGGTTCCAGAATCCGGGAAAACTCACCTTCGACTATGCTTCCGATATCCCGGGCGACCTGCTTGAAGGGGGCTATGGAAGCACTTTCGGAGCCAGGTTTTCGGGAGGACGCGTCATCGGATTCGAACAGAATATCAGCTTCAGCCCTCGATTCGCCCGAAGCGGAGTGCGTGCCTTTCAGTCCGATTCCAACCTGCTTTTACAGGCACCGGGGAAAATCGTCCCTTATGCTACGGCAGGTCTCGGCTTCATCGTGACATGGGGACAGGATGAACCGGATGAGTTCGACCTCGTTGACATCGCAAACTTCGCCTTCAGTATGGGCAATGAATTCACTTTCAACTATGGCGGTGGAATAAAATTGCGCCGTCTTCTCGGACCGATGGGTTTTAACTTCGATGTGCGAGGCTACACAATACCTAGTGCCCGAGACGGATCCCTGAGTCTCATACAGATGAGCCTGGGCGCAGTTTTTACGTGGTAATAGAATTGAAGCATCGTTGCACGTTGGAACGTGTGAACGTTAAAAGAAAAAGCGCCGTTGCACGTCAATAACTACGTTCCAGTATAACGGGAGGCGATGGATACATGCAAGGGCCCCGAGGGGAGACAGGATGCTGTCGACCTTCCGGGGCTCTTTCCTTTTTAAGACTGTGTTTTAAAACGTATGAAAGTTGATAAGAAATGATTACTTCGTCGAATGTTGAACGTGTAAGGTTCAACATAGTCGGACTTTTTAAATGATCACATAATCCATTCCTCCGGTGTGAAACGGTGAGAAATGTGTCGAAAAATGCTATAGTGTGCGACATTCAAGAATGTTTTAAGTCCAGCTTCCCCCTCCATCCAGCAAATACCCTCATCCCGCTGACTTTCGTTCAACCTTCACATGTTAAACATTCAACCGTGCCTTGAATTCTGTTATAACAGGAACCGGCAAATTAGCAACCAACCACGCCTAGAAGACGTGGCTTTGGCTAAGCCCAACGAAGTTGGGCCCCCTGTAAAACGGGGCGTAAATTGTATTTGTAACTTTTTCGTTTCCCGTTTCCCGTTCTCAATGATGGTTTTCAACGGGAAACGGGAAACCCGAAACG
>Ga0209536_100017589_pt1 | contig 10119 bp, 9 predicted proteins | sample DeeMarSeWOR28_12_FD_187461 | JGI IMG/M metagenome (GOLD analysis project Ga0209536, IMG submission 187461) | Marine sediment microbial communities from White Oak River estuary, North Carolina - WOR-2-8_12 (SPAdes) (version 2) | ecosystem: Environmental > Aquatic > Marine > Intertidal zone >... | reverse complement strand
CTGAAGGATGCCATCAATGAAGCCATACGCGATTGGGTCACCAACGTCGGCGACACTTATTACCTGCTCGGCTCGGTGGTCGGCCCTCATCCTTACCCGCTTTTGGTCCGCGACTTTCAATCGATAATCGGGCAGGAAACGAGAGAGCAGGTGCTGGCGATGTATAACCGTCTGCCCAACTATCTGGTGGCCTGCGTTGGCGGCGGCAGCAACAGCATCGGCCTATTTCATCCCTTTTTCAATGATAGCGAAGTCAAATTCATCGGCGTCGAGGCCGCCGGGCGGGGTCTGGAAACGAAACAACACGCAGCACCTCTGACAGCGGGCAGGCCAGGTGTTCTGCACGGAGCCAAATCATATCTTCTGGATGATGACAACGGCCAGATAAGCGAGACCCATAGCATCGCACCCGGGCTTGACTATCCCGGCGTGGGACCGGAACACAGCTATTACAAGGATATCGGCCGGGCCAGCTACGTCGCGGTCACCGATGAGCAAGCGGTAGAGGGATTCAAACTCCTCTGCGCCGCAGAAGGTATCATCCCGGCCATGGAACCCGCCCACGCCATCTACCATGCCGCCAAACTGGCCGCTGATTTGCCCTCCGATAAAATCATCGTTATCAACCTTTCCGGTCGCGGCGATAAGGACCTGGATATAATCACCGGAGCCAAAGGATAAAAACCATGAGCCAGATTGCTTCCGTCTTCAAGCCCGACTACAAAGCCCTGATTGCCTACCTAACGGTCGGTTACCCGAACCTCGACGTTACCAGAAAGGCCGCCGTCGCCCTTGCCCGTAACGGTGCTGACATCATCGAACTTGGCATTCCGTTCTCCGACCCGCTGGCTGACGGCACTACCATTCAGAGGGCCAGTCATCAAGCGCTCCTGAACGGCATCACACCGCAGCTTTGTTTTGATATGGCACAGCAGCTCCACCGGGAGATAGCCACGCCGCTGGTTTTCATGACGTATTACAATCCGGTGTATAATTTCGGCCTCGACGATTTCTGCCGGAAATGCGCTGAAGTCGATATAAGCGGTCTCATCGTGCCCGACCTCCCGCCAGAAGAAGGCCGGGAGCTGGAATCTGTCACCCGTAAACACAAGCTGGACCTGATTTATCTCCTCGCCCCCACCAGCAATGAAGAACGCATCCGGCTCGTGGCGAAGCACTCTCAGGGATTCATATATCTGGTATCGGTGACCGGTGTTACCGGAGCTAGAGATTCTTTGCCTGATAATCTTCAGACCATTGTAATCAGCATTAAAGAGAAGACCGCCAAACCGCTGTGCGTGGGCTTCGGCATATCCACTGCAGAACAGGCAAGGCAATTTTCCAGTATAGCCGACGGCGTGATTATCGGCAGCCGGATTATACAGCTGATTGAGGCTGATGGTTCCCTATCGGCACTGACCGATTTCACCCGGCAGTTGCGGCAGGCCCTCGGCCAGCTAAAGTAATTGCTGATATCACTTCCAGCCAGCCGACTATTCAAAATTTTTCTATCGAAATTGAGCCAGACATAGCTGTCTGTCCTGGGAATTTTTTATCTTGAAATTAACAATTACTTAATATTTCTCTGCAATACTTGCTATGATAGTTATTGTCTGAAGCTCGCCGACAATAGAGGTACACGGAGGCAGGGAAAATTATGAAAAGAATCCTGACGCTAATCCTGACGGTGCTCATCCTCGCTGGACTTACTGGTCCGCTCACAGGCTGTGGCTCTGAGCCAGACGAGGCAGTAACAGCCGAAACCCAGATAATAGCCGTAGAACGCGGCGATATTACGGTAGATATTACTGCGGCCGGCAACCTGGCTTTAGCACGCACGGAAGACCTCGCCATTGACCTGTTCTATCAGGAGGGTACGATAGAGGAAGTTATGGTAGAAGAAGGGGACACCGTTACCGAAGGACAGGCCCTGGTCAGGCTGGACACGGAGGAATGGGAGGATGAACTGGAAGAACTGCAAGATAGCTTAACCAGCGCAGAGCGCCAGTTGACAGCCAAGGAACGGGCCCTGGTTCAGGCTGAGCGCAAAGTAATCGATGCTGAACGCACGGCTGCCGACAAGAAAGATGCTGTCGCCACTGCTGAACGGCAGGTAACAGCCAAGGAACTTGCCGTGAGCCAGGCGCAGCTCAACCTGGATACGGCGGAATATAACCTGGGCGAAATAGACGAGGTGGAAGAAGCACAGGAAGCCGTTGATGAGGCGGAAGATAATCTGAGGCTCATAAGAATGGTACTACGGGGTCAGTTAGGCGGAGGGCTGGGTGATTACCAGTACTGGGTTGATATGAAAGCTCTTGCCGAGGAAGCGCTGGAGGAGGCTGAGGAGGAACTGCAGGAGATACTGGAAGATATCAGCACCAGTATATCAGAAGACGTATCCCTGAACGTGGCCGAAAAACAGCTGCTGGTAAAGCAAAAACAGCTGGCTCTCGAAGACGCAAAGCTGGATGTAGATGATGCCAGAAAAGCGGTAGCGGACGCCAAATATGACCTAGAGGAAGCGCAGTTAGATGTGGAGGAGGCAAAACATGATGTAGAGGATGCGCGACTCGATGTGAAAGACGCCGAGAAAGAGCTGCTGGACGCTCAGGAAAAACTGGAGGAAGCAAACAGCAAAAGCCCGGTTATCGAGGCACCATTTGACGGGTTCATCACTAAGGTAAATGTGGAGGGCGGTGATGAGGTGCTGACCGGCACGGTGGCCGTACAGCTCGCCGACCCCAACAAATTTGAAGCGGATATCATGGTCAGCGAGATGGACATCCTGCAAGTAGAGATGGGGGGTGAAGCCTGGGTGCAGGTGGATGCCCTGTCAGGACTGACCCTTCCAGCCGAAGTAATTCACATTTCACCTACCTCTACCATTCAGTCGGGTGTGGTAAATTATGAGGTGAAAGTTGAAGTAAAGTCGCTTGAGACGATGATGCAGGAGCAGCAAGCCGCTATGAAGGATATCTCTTCGGGTGAAATCCCTGAGAGGCTGAAAGAGGCTATTGAATCAGGTCAGATTACTCAGGAGCAGGCCGAGGAAATGATGGGACAGATGCAACAGGGACAAGGCCGGCAGCAAGGGCAAGTGTCCGCAGCCATCTCTGAGGACTTTCAGCTCAGGGAAGGGCTGACCGTCACCGTAACCATTATGGTGTCTGAACGAACAGATGTACTCCTGGTCCCGAACAATGCGATTAACCTCCGTGGGACGGAGGCATATGTCCAGGTCATCAAGGACGATGTGACTGAAGAGCGGGTTATAGAAACGGGCATCAGCGACTGGCAGTTCACCGAGGTAACCAGTGGTCTCAGTGAAGGTGAGCAGGTGGTTGTTCCCAAAGGGACCGCCCTCACGTCAACGACACAGTCATCAGGACCCCGGGGAGGGACAATGATGTTCGGGCCACCACCCAGATAAGGAATAAAGACAGATGATTCGGTTACAGGATATAAGAAAAGTCTATCCCATGGGCAACAGGGAGCTGACGGTGCTCAGGGGGGTCAACCTTCACATTGAGAAAGGCGAGCTGCTGGCGATTATGGGGCCTTCCGGCTCAGGCAAGTCAACCATGCTCAACCTCATGGGCTGTCTGGATAAACCGACTTCAGGCAGCTACTATCTGGAGGATAGAGAGGTAAGCCACCTTAGCAGCGGTGAGCTAGCTGCGGTCAGGAGCCAGAAGATAGGCTTCGTCTTTCAGACCTTCAATCTGCTGCCCCGGCTCTCAGCACTGGCCAATGTAGAGCTTGGCATGAGATATGCCGGTGGTGTTGACCGCAACCGAGCCGTGGAGGCGCTGGCCAAAGTCGGGCTCTCCGACCGAATCAACCATCGCCCCACCGAGCTCTCCGGCGGGGAGATGCAAAGGGTCGCCATCGCCCGGGCGATAGTAAAAAAACCACCCTTGATTCTGGCAGATGAACCCACCGGCAACCTGGACAGCCGCTCCGGTGCGGAGATAATCTCCATCCTCACTTCATTGCACACCGAGCAGGGCATTACCCTGGTTATGATAACTCACGACCCCAACATCGCTCATCACTGCCAGCGCATTGTACATTTAAGGGATGGGCAGGTAGAAAGCGAGGAGAAGGTATGAAAAAGTGGCTTGACCCTCTGGCCACTGCCTGGATAGGCGTGATTACACACAAGCTTCGCAGCTTTCTGACCATACTGGGAATCGTCATCGGCGTCGCCGCCGTGATCACGCTTATGTCCATAGGAAAAGGCGCCGAAGCCCGGATTATCTCTAATATCGAAAGCATGGGCTCAAACCTGGTTACCATCCAGCCGGGTGCACGCACCTTCGGCGGCGTCAGGAGCGCCGCCGCGAACACGCTCACCACGGAAGATGCGGAGGCAATAGCCGAGCAGGTCCCTTACATATCTTCGGTAGCTCCTTCTTACTCAAGCAACCTCCAGCTGGTCGTCGGTGGTGAGAACATGAATTCCCAGGTCACCGGAATAACCCCCGATTATATGCAGGTAAACAACTTGGAAATTGCCAGCGGAGCTTTCTTCTCTACAAATGACTACCAGCGTGGTTCTAAGGTAGCCGTGCTCGGTTCCGAAGTCAAAGAGACTCTCTTCGGAGAGACAGACCCAATCGGCCAGCAGATGCGGATGGGTAGCATTATCGTGCGCGTCATCGGCGTTCTGGAGAGCAGGGGGGCAATGTGGGGCTCGCCTGATGACGCCATCTATATACCTATAACCGCCATGCAGCAGACAGTTGCCCAGCCACGAACCACCCAGGGTGGGCGCGTGGTGTCATCCATAACACTGACGGTCAGTGACGAGAAGCAGGCAGATTACGTAGTTGCCGAAATCACCAGTCTCCTCCGTACCCGCCATCAACTCAGCCCCACTGCCGACGATGATTTCCGCATTATGTCCATGGAGGAGTTATCCAGCACGCTCTCCGAAGCCATCGGCACCATGACCCTTCTTCTTGGAGCCATTGCCGCCATCTCGTTACTGGTGGGAGGTATCGGCGTAATGAACATCATGCTGGTGTCAGTACTGGAAAGGACAAGGGAGATAGGCATCCGCAAGGCACTGGGAGCCAGGGAGCGAGACATATGGACTCAATTTCTCATCGAGGCGGCTTTTCTGACGTTTACCGGCGGCATAATCGGCGTTATCTCGGGCTGGGCGATCTCATACATCGTCTCCAGCACCGGCGTGATGACGACTTTGGTTACTGCTGATATAGTCGTCCTGGCGGTTTCGGTATCGGTGGGCATTGGCCTGTTCTTCGGCTTTTATCCGGCCTGGAACGCCTCGCGCCTCAACCCGATTGATGCCCTCAGGTCAGAATAGGGCCCTTCGCCAGCCGGCCATGCTTACATTACGGCGCCACTATTTTGTTTCTGAGGATACCGATGCCCTCAATCTCCACTTCCATAGTATCTCCGACCTTTACCGGGCAGGCACCGCCAGGGGGTGTTCCCGTCCAGACAACATCGCCGGGTTGCAGCGTTAAGAAGGCCGATATGTAGCTGACCAGCTTCTCAACTCCGAAAACGGTAAGCCCCGTGTTGCTGTCCTGCTGGGCCTTACCATTGAGTCGACTCTTTATCTTCAAGTTATGAGGGTCGAGACCGGTTACCAGAAAGGGACCAACCGGCCCGGATGTATCAAAGGCTTTCGCCCTCGTCAGGCGTCCGTCCTTTGCGTTAAGGTCATAGGCGGTCACATCATTGCCACAGGTGTAACCGAGGACGTAATCCAGTGCTTTGTCTTCCGGTACGTCCTTGGCCTGGCGCTTGATAACACAGCATAACTCACCTTCATAGCGTAAATCCTCAGATGCTTTCAGGTAGACAACGTCATCATCCGGCCCAACGATAGTATTTCTTGGTTTGAAGAACAGCGCCGGCTGCTTGGGTATCTCCCAACCCATCTCCTTTATATGGTCCAGGTAGTTCATGCCGCAGGCAATGGTAATGCTGGGATCAACAGGTGCTAATAGTTTCACATCCCCCAGCTGACACAACTTGGCCCCCTTCTCAAATTCTCCGTAGATGTCGCCCTTGAGGGCATATATGTCCTCACCTTCGACAATTCCCCAGACCACCTTTCCCTGCCACTGAAAACGCGCGATTTTCACTGCTTTTCCTCCTTATTCCCGATAATTCAATGTCTCATTACCGGTTTATCGCAATGCCTATACAATTTATCTGAAAACAGTCAATAAATTCAAGTAGTTAATCATCTTTTTTCTCAGTGCCAACTTGAAAACGGGAAAGGACGTAGGTTTGACAGCCAGAGATGGAGATGCTACACTACCAGCGGTTTACCTGCCGGGACAGCACTCTACACATTTTTTCACCATAAGTAAAGAGGATGAACGTTGGGAGAGCGCGTTAAAGGGAAAGTGGCCATTGTCACCGGCGCTGGCTCAATCGCCGCCGGTATAGGCATTGGCAAGGCGACAGCTATTCTCCTCGCCAGAGAGGGCGCCCGTGTCATGCTGGTTGATTTGAACCCTGAGGCAGCTGAGGAGACCAGGCGCACCATCGAGGAGGAAGGTGGAGAGAGCTTTGTCTTCCAGGCTGATGTGTCCAGAGCCAGCGATTGTAAGAGCCTGGTGGAAAAATGTATCCAGACTTACGGCAGGATTGATATCCTGGATAACAACGTCGCTCTGGGAGCACACGGTGGGCCGGTTGAAGTCAGCGAAAAGGACTGGGACCGGGTTCTCAACGTCAACCTGAAAAGCATGTTCCTGACCTGCAAGTACGCCCTGCCTCATATGGAGAAGCAGGGAAGTGGTTCCATTATTAATATAGCCTCTATCGTCGCCATAAGGGCAGAGCCGAAACCGATGCTTGCTTATGCGGTGTCAAAGGCCGGAGTGCTCGCCCTCACCCGCGAGGTCGCCATTCAGTATGCCCAGAAGGGGATTCGGGTCAACGCGGTATCACCCGGACTGATGAAGACGCCGAGGATTGCTCGCTATTATACCGATGCCTGGGATGGAATGGTTGACGAGATGTGGAAAAAGCGAGATGCCATGTCCCCTACAGGCAAGCAGGGCGATGCCTGGGACATTGCCTACGCTGTCCTGTACCTGGCTTCAGATGAATCCAAGTACATAACGGGAACGAATCTGGTCGTCGATGGCGGCTTAACGGGCACTATATCTCAGGGGGCACATAAATAAAAATCCACGAATATCAGGCAAAAGAACTCCTATCCCTTTACGGAGTGCCAGTACCTCAAGGCAGGGTGGCCAAAACAGCCGCCGAGGCAAAAGAAGCTGCCCGGCAGCTCGGTGGGCGGGCGGTCATAAAGTCCCAGGTCCATGCCGGAGGCAGGGGCAAAGCCGGTGGCATAAAGGTCGCGGAAACACCGGCAGAAGCAGAGCAAATCGCCGGAGACCTGCTGGGCACCAGGCTTATCACTCACCAGACAGGACCAGATGGTTTGCCAGTGAATGCGGTGCTGGTTGAAGAGGCGCTTCAGGCGGAAAAAGAGCTTTACCTCGGCATGTTGATAGACACATCGACCCGTGCTCCGGTTATGATGGCCAGCGAGGCTGGAGGCATGGAGATAGAGGAGGTAGCCGCCAAAAGTCCCCAGAAGATTATGAAACAGTATATTAACCTGATCACCGGCCTTATGCCCAACCAGGCAAGGATACTATCCTATCGATTAAATCTGCCCGGCGAAAGCGTCCGGCAAGCTACAGAGATGATGGCGGGTATTTACCGCTTATTTATGGAAAAGGAATGCTCTCTGGTAGAAATCAATCCCCTAGTCGTTCTCAAGGATGGAAAGCTGCTGGCGCTTGATGTTAAAGTCAATTTTGATGACAATGCCCTGCCCCGCCACCAGGACATCGCCCAGTTGCGGGATAGCTCCCAAGAGGACCCGTCAGAGGTGGCAGCGGGCGACATTGGCCTAAATTACGTTAAGATTGGCGGCAACGTAGGCTGCCTGGTCAATGGCGCCGGCCTGGCCATGGCCACGATGGACCTGATAAAGCTGGCGGGAGGCGAACCGGCCAATTTCCTGGACCTGGGAGGTGGTGCCAATGAAGAACAGGTCGCCAATGCTCTCAATATTCTTCTTGCCGACCCCAAGGTCAAAGCCGCCTGGATAAACGTATTCGGCGGCATCCAGAGATGCGATGCGGTGGCGAAAGCCCTGGTATGGGTACTTAAAGAAAAGGAGGTCAAGGTCCCGTTTATTGTAAGGATGAATGGCACCAACCTCAAGGAAGCGATGCAAATCCTGGAAGAGTCCGGGCTCAACATAACCTTTGAGGCGGATCTGGTGAAGGCGGCGGAAACGGCTGTGTCGATGGCAAAGCTAAGAGAGAGCGCACCAGATAGCGATGCCAGAGAACGGAAATGATACTGATTGATAACAATACCAGGGTGCTTGTTCAGGGCATCACCGGCAGAGAAGCCTCCTTCCACACCCGGAAGTGCATTGAATACGGCACCAAAGTGGTGGCAGGCGTCACGCCCGGAAAAGGCGGAACCAGCTGGGAGGAAGAGGTACCGGTTTTTAACAGCGTGGAGCAGGCAAAAGCAGAAACCGGAGCCAATACCAGCCTTATATTTGTCCCTGCCGCCTTTGCCTTCGACGCCATTATAGAAGCCGCAGAGGCCGGTATCAGTCTGGTCGCCTGCATCACCGAACATATTCCGGCGCTGGATGAGCTCAAACTGCATCATTACCTACGCAGCACCAAAACCACCCTCATCGGCCCCAACTGCCCCGGAGTTATTTCCCCGCCGGCCAGATGTAAAATAGGCATAATGCCCGGTTACATCCACCAACCAGGGAACGTGGGAGTAGTATCGCGAAGCGGGACTCTGACCTATGAAGTGGTCGCCCAGCTGACCGCGCAGGGTCTGGGACAATCCACATGCGTAGGACTGGGTGGCGACCCCCTGCCGGGCAGCACTTTTGTGGATATTCTTCAGCTTTTCCAGCAAGACCCGGAGACTAAAGCCGTGGTGCTCATAGGTGAAATCGGAGGCACCGGTGAGCAGGAAGCTGCGGAATTTATCAGCAAGCAGATGACCAAGCCGGTGATTACTTACATCGCCGGCATTTCGGCGCCACCGGGAAGAAGAATGGGACACGCCGGGGCCATCATCAGCGGTACCGCCAGCAAAGCTTCGAACAAAATGGAATCACTGGCCGCAGCGGGTGCCACCGTGGTGGACAATTTTGCCCGGATAGGCCTTGCCGCCAGAGAGGCACTGGGAAGCTAACATTTTATAGATATGCTTCACCGACGGCGGTTGTAACCGGCACACCTGAACATACTGTGTTTTAATGGTTTAATGATATATGCAGGCCAGACTTACTTTTTTGGGTGCGGCACGCAATGTCACCGGCTCCTGTTATCTACTGGAGATCGACGATACCCGCGTGCTGGTTGACTGCGGCTTATACCAGGAACGTAAATATCAGGACAGAAACTGGGGCCCATTTCCGTTCAACCCCGAAACCATCGACGCCGTGTTTCTAACCCATGCTCACCTGGACCATTGCGGCCTGCTACCCAAGCTGGTGCGTGATGGCTACCGCGGCAAGATATTCTGCACCCAGGCAACAGCCGAGATAACCCGAATCATACTGCTTGATTCGGCACACCTGCAGGAAGAAGACGCCGCCTACAAAGCAAAGCGCCACCAGAGAGAGGGGCGCCGCGGGCCGTATCCCGAAGTGCCCCTATATACGACCCAGGATGCGGAGGCGGTCGAACCCCACTTCGAAGCTGTAGAGTATAAAAGCTGTGTCCTGGTAAAAGATGCTGTCGAGGCATGCTATTATGATGCTGGCCACGTGCTCGGTTCGGCGACAATTGCCATTAATCTAAATATGGATGGTGAGAAACGCCGTATCCTTTTCTCCGGAGATGTTGGCGAACCGGACCGCCCTATTATAAATGACCCTGCCATTTTTTATGAGGCAGATTACGTGGTCATCGAGACAACCTATGGTAATCGCACCCACGCCGAACACAGAAATATTGACATTCAGGCACAGCTGCGTGACTGCATCAACGAGACCATAAAGGCGGGCGGCAACATCGTTGTCCCGCACAGAGCAGGAGGAAAACCCTGCTAAATGTG
>Ga0209536_100017588_pt1 | contig 10119 bp, 10 predicted proteins | sample DeeMarSeWOR28_12_FD_187461 | JGI IMG/M metagenome (GOLD analysis project Ga0209536, IMG submission 187461) | Marine sediment microbial communities from White Oak River estuary, North Carolina - WOR-2-8_12 (SPAdes) (version 2) | ecosystem: Environmental > Aquatic > Marine > Intertidal zone >... | reverse complement strand
GTCTGCGGCGTGTGCGTTGCCGTTTCGTGAGAGCGCTCCCCCTTGCGAGCCATAGGACTACCCCTCACACCCCCGATACCGGCCTGTCATCGGGGTCCCAGTCTCTTCCGACATGCACTATCAGCCTTGGACTTAGCTCACAGGGAACACAGGCCGTCGATACCCACCCCCGATCTGTCCTGCACCAGAACCCCCCGTAACTCCACCGTTTACACTCTGACGGGCGATGAGCATGTGCATCCCCAAAGGGGTCGACAAGAGCCACTTAGTGAGTGTGACGGGTCCTCCCCCTGGATACATCCTGCGGCGTACGCCACCACGACTCGTTCGCTCTTCCACCACATTCTTCTTCATCTACCGGGTTCCTTCCCAACACCCGTACACCCCAGCGCCTCAACGAATGCGTGGTTCAGGCGCGTCCTCTCAAACGCAGCTGCTTCAAGGAACTCTCTCAGGGCCGTTCGTGTCTGATCGATCGGAGGACGGGACCCACGTATCCCGGGAAAGCCCGACCTCGATGTGTTCGCGTACTCCATAATCGTCTGCCATGACCGTGGCCGATCAAACGTCACCACACACGTGGGGGAACCCATCTTCTTGTAGGGCCAGAAACACCACCCGATACCGTTCCGCTCCAGAAGTCTTCTGAAAGCGGAGATCCATTGTTCTGTGTTCTCCCCCGACTCACCCATCCATATTGGCACGGCGCGGTGTTCCCTGAAGTCCAGGAATTCCTGCACGACATCCTGGGTTGTGTCGCACCAGTATCTGTGAAACGTGTAGACCGTCTTCTCGTCAAACGGAGGACCGAACACCTCGAAATTCGTGTTCCACTGGGCCCCGCCCAGAAAGACCAAGTGATTGGGATCGACTAGCCGGATTGCTGTGACGATCCGCCTGTACAGCGGTTCGAGCAGCGGGTTGAGTCGTTCCGTGTCGAAATAGGGAGCAATCGGCTCGTTTAGGAGGTCATATCCGACTACCGTCTGGTCTTCTGCATACCGTTTGGCAATCTCTCTCCAGAGGGTGCAGGTTCGCTCCTGGGCTGCGGGGCTCTCGTACAAGAACGGATACCCCCAGCTATCATCGATATTCTCTCCCGTTTGCCCCCCTGGCGCGCAGTGCATATCGAGGATGACCCAAAGATTCTCCTCCGTGCACCAGCCGACGAGTCGATCGAGCATTTCAAACCCATCCTCAAGCCAGAGATCAGGCTCTTCATCGGCCAAGAAGAGTCGCCAGCTGAATGGCACGCGAACGGAGTTCAGGCCCAGGTGTTTGATGAGTCGAATGTCCTCCCTGGTGATATAGACATCACGGTACATACTCCAGAAGCGTCGGGCTTCCTCCGGGCCGACAAGTTCGGTCAAAGCTTGATTGATCAATCGGGGGGATGTGGCAGAGTCAAATGAAAACATGTACCCCTCAGGGACGAGCCAATTCCCGAGGTTGATACCTCGAAGGAGGACAGGCGACCCGCCTGGATCAACGATGTTCTCACCCCTGATTGCTACGAATCCCGACTCCTCTCCTGGAGCAGCCCCTATTGACAGAGCGATCAACACCAACAACGACAACATCCACTGACATCTCGACGCGTTGTTCATCATGGGGCACTCAGCGCAGGGCTTTGGTTAGACTTGAACAAGTTCCAGCAATGCATCGGGACACGGATTCCAGACATTGACACGCGAGAGCCACCGAGCCGGGCGGGTCTACCTGTGGGCCGGCAAATCAAATCACGGCCGCCATTACGGAGTTCCCATGAGAGAGATGCTCGATCCGATGCCTGTATTCCCCTCTTCACAAACATTCGGCAGCGCAGGGGGTTAGTTCATGATTTCGTGATCACCTCAAGGATCCCCCGCTTGGGACTCCACCCGACCAATAGAAGAAGGTCTACCCCCGGACCAGCCGAATCTCGCCCACACCAACGCTCGCCTGGATCCTCCCCTCATTCCCTGTTCCGATTGTCCCATTTACTGTCGTCGTCGTAATCTGTCCCACCACTGCAAACTCAAGCGTTATGGAACCCGAGCCAGCCGCGAGCTCCACCTTGATATTCACGTTCGCAGGCAGAACAAGAATGATGGACCCAACGCCCGCTGCAAAACGGTTCTCCCCGCCAGCACGGCCCGTATACGAGATATTCCCCACGCCGAGACCGACGTCCATCCGAGCACCCGGTGGCGCTGTGATATCGATGTCGATTGAGGCATTCGGGCGGTTGGCCGGATTCTCTGCCCTAATCCGAATTTCACCCTCCTGCTCCGTCGTCGTGAACTCTATCAATCCCAAATCCGCCGAGGCAGCTGCCCTCTTGGTGGCATTGATCCGAATACTGTCGGATCCACCGGGTCGAATGGTCACGTTGCCGACGAAGCTCTCAACATCAACGGTCGCGGTATCACCGAAGGCAAACGCCCTTGCAATAGCCTCCGAGAATAGCTGATTGTCCCCGGAAGTCGGCTCTGAACCTGTATCCTTACATCCGCCTGTGGACCCGATCAATAGGAGCCAGACAGATATCAATGCCGCTTGGCGAACCATGATTGACCTCCGTGATTGTTGGCAGAAATCCCCTCCTGTGACCTCTCACCGTGCCACGCTGAATCAGCGTCTCAACGGGCATCATCTCGAGGTTACTGACGGCAGTGGAATGCCCGATGAACCCGGTTTGGAGAACAGGCAGATTGCCCTAGAGGCCTTTGTATCAACGCATGGATCGACAAGGAACGCTGCGAAGACAGGCGCTGAAGACATGCACGACTCTCTGCCGGCTTTGCACTCTCCCTCGGACTTTCAAGAGATCTGGTTCCCAGATGTTTCAAGCCGCGCAAAATGTTAATGTCAAAGTATTACGCCATTAGGAAGTAATCAAGCAAAACCTTCTCCGGGCCCGGATCCAGAACACTCCCACAGCTAAGCGTCGGGGCGATTTCAGAACTCCATAATCCACTATACGATCCCGATCGGTTTAGGGTGCGGGGAAAGCGCGGCGGCCGGTCAGATGTGAGAACGTGACCGTTGCAGGGCAGGACACAGGCAGGAAAATGCGTGGGAACTGTCGATGTGGACGGATTGAATGACCTTCTTGCGGAGAAGAAGGAATTTGCAAATATTAAAGCCACGAGTGGCAGTTTCTCACCGTCATCGAGGATTCAATGTCAATCATGCAGCCATGCCTACTCCTTTTCGGCTTAATACTTTCCTCAACGGGAGACACCTCCCAGAATCAAACAGTTCAGGTTGTCCCCTCCCTGGACCTTTCTCGATATGCCGGCACGTGGTACGAGATCGCGCGTTTCCCGAACCGCTTTCAGCAATCCTGTGCGGGGGACGTCACAGCCACCTATACGCTGCTTGACAATGGTGATGTCGAGGTAGTCAACCGGTGCCGCAAGGATGACGGAGGGTGGATCGAGGCGAACGGGATTGCGAGAAGACTTTCAGAGGAGGAGCCGACTTCAAAACTACAGGTTCGGTTTGCTCCCGCCTGGCTCTCGTTCCTGCCGTTTGTTTGGGGTAACTACTGGGTCATAGATCTTGCGGAGGACTATTCATTCGCGCTCGTGGCGGATCCGGATCGAGAGTTTCTCTGGGTGCTGGCCCGGATGCCATCGCTCGATGACACAACCTATGCAAGCCTGATGGAAACGGCACGTAGACAGGGTTTCGACACGTCACGAGTCGTCCGGACGAGTCACTCGGCGGAAACAGGATCGGGGAAGAACGACTGAGCGTTTGACGAGCGTGCCTGTGGAAGCAGGCTTCAATCGCGGCCAAAAGAACGGTTTACAGGAATTGACCAACGTTACCCCCGCACGCGCTGTTGCCGCCCGCGACGCGCGATCGCCTTAGGCGGCCTGAGATCTGCTGTCGGAGGGAGTCTTTTCAATCTCGGTTCGTTGCCTGCGTGATTCCCACGATCGAAATGCATGAATGAACTGACGGAAGTAGTCCCCATACGGAAATGCTCTGCCCATCGACAGGCCGTAGTGCCCAGCCATGCGGTCCTTCGGCAGGTATCCCGTACCCCACAACCAGTCCCAGAGTGACAGTTTCGTTGCCAGATTCACTCCTCCCCGCGGGGTGTCAAGATCGTGGTGCCACCGGTGCAACTCGGGTCCGTTGAATACATAGATGAGCCAGCCCGTCCGAAGCCGAATGTTCGAATGATTGTACATTCCCCAGATGGCGTCAATCATGCCCTTCAGGATGGGAATCTCCGGTGCTGCGCCCAGGAGAAATATGGGGGCGAACTCAACGGTCTGGGCGATGAGGATTTCCGTCGCATGCGATTTTGACCCGGCAAGCCAATCCACATGCAGGGGGGCGTGGGCTGCCTCGTGTGTCCGCCAGAGCCACCGGTTGCGGTGTTGAATACGGTGAAACCAGTATTGCCACAGATCGTGCGTAACAAGAAAAAGACTCAACTGGGCCCACAGGGGAAAACCGCTCACAAGGTGGAGACGGGAGAGACCCGTTCCTGCGTCGGAAGCGCGGATGACCAGGGAGATCAGGATCGCAAGGAGGGTGCTCTGGAAGAAGGTGTACATCAGGAGGTCGGTCCAGAAATCTTCGCGGAGGACCCTGTAACCCTTGACGTACGGGATCGTGCGTTCGAGGAGTGTAAGGAGGAGCGCCCAACATATGATCACACAGGGGGACAGTACTTCGAGTGGCATTGTGGCGATCCTCCGGTGAATGCCAGACGCTTGTCGCTGAGCATCCGTTGAGATAGTCAGCAGTCCGTCAAAGAACGGCCTGACCTGTCACCCCGAACGTCCTCTTCATACGCCGGATGTCCCAGGTCTCGTGCGGCAATAATACGCGAACCGGAACCAAACGTCAAGTCCCCAGACATGTCCTCAGAGGCTTTCTGCGGATCCAGCACCTGCCTAGAACAGAGACTCGATCGACGGCCCGATTCGCCAGCCGAGGAAAGCCGGCACGAATCCAGCGTCAACGATCAGGTAGAGGTGACCACCGCGGGACCGCCGTCCATCCCAGCCATTCTATGGCAACCTGCGAGGACACCGAACCCATCTCGAGGGGCACACTCCTCGCGTGAACTCCAGACCCGGATGTGGTGGATTCCACTTCCTTGAGCTGGGGTAGGTGAGCCTTCACAATCACACAAACTTCACGCAGACTGGCATGGGGACCTCCGCTGCTTGGCCGGTGGGGAAGAGAAGGCCGGATGTGTCGTCCATCGAGAAGACTCTGATCGAGTTTGATCTCTGGTTGGCAACCAGAAGGTACTGCCCACTCGGGTCCATCGCAAAATTACGTGGCCATTTCCCCTGCGTCGGTTCATGTTGCTGAGCCGACAATTCTCCCGTTCGTTCATTCACAGCAAAGACCGCTATGCTGTCATGACCTCGGTTCGAGCAATAGACAAACTTGCCGGATGGGGACATATGTATGTCCGCAGGGTAGTTCTCTCCGACGAAACCGCCGGGAAGAGTCGAGATGGTCTGTCGGTGCTCAAGAGCTCCGGTTGATCCGTTCGTCGCGAACACAGTCACCGTTGAATCGAGCTCATTGACAACGTAGAGACTCGCACCGTCAGGAGAGCACGCCAGGTGGCGTGGACCGGCGCCAGGTTTCAGACCAGCCCAGCCCGGTGTGGCAGGGTGAAGTCTCCCCTGGCGGTCGTCAAATCTGTAGATCATCACCTTGTCCAGTCCGAGATCGGCGGCATAGGCGAAGCGATCGCGAGCATCAAGAATCACAGAGTGTGGGTGTGGTCCTTGCTGACGTGATGACACGCTTGATCCCGCATGCTGGACGAAATCGCTTGCCTCCCCAAGACTCCCGTCATCCGCCACCGGCAGAACGGCAAGACTGCCACCGGAATAGTTCGCCACAAGAAGAAAGCGGCCCTCGCTATCCAGCGTAAGATAACACGGGCCGCCTCCCCCGCTGGAACGAGAGTTCACAGGATGGAGCTCTCCGGTTTCGCAATTCATTGCGAAGGCGCTTACGCTCCCCTCAGGCTCGGACACTTCGCTCACGGTGAAGAGACGCCGGCGGCCTTTGTCGATAGCGAGGTATGATGGGTTGACGACCCCCGAGACTGCTCGATCGACCCTAATCGATCCCGACGCAAGATCAAGGCGGCAGCCATAGATCCCCTTGCTCCTCCCCCTCGTGTAGGTACCCACGAAGAATATGGCGATCCCTGGAGCAGCAGGATATCTACGTCGGGCGATGACCGGCTCGGCGGCAACCACGCCACACACACCGAGGGCGATCTTCTTCAAGATCTCTCGGCGGGTGCTCCTGGAGTCCATGCCTCCCCTTCGATGATCCGATGCGCCTGTCTTCCCCGGCACTAGTCGATGCGGCGTACGACGAGATGACACAAAGCCCCCTTCATTTTCCTTGAATGATCTCTGCCGGAGAAAGCCGCCCCCCCCCAGGTACAAGGCGCAGTCGTTCTCACATTCTCAGGGAGCGTGGAATAACATGCATTCCGGAAGATCCTGGGTGTTCAATCCGGGCCCGTCGACGGTGACGTTCAACCCCAGCCTTCCCGCACCCTGGAAGAAGGTGATTCGGATTGGATGCACTCCGGCCGCAAGGGCCACGGCCCTTGTCATTGCGACCATACCATGAAGCCCATCGTTGTCAATGGCCATTTCCCCGCCAAGATAGATGCAGCTCTTGTCTTCAGGCTCTGTCGAGAACCGATAGATGACGTCGCGCGGAATGTGTATGTATGCATCGAACGAAAAGCCGAACCCCGATCGAGTATTTCCAGCAGATCCGGATCCCCTGTTTTTGACATGCACCGGCCAGCTCCTCAAGGATGTCACGCCTGAACGGAGTCGCCATCACGTGGAAGCATGTCTCTTTTGAATCGAACAGGCAGAAGCCGTCGTGGTGTTTGCTGGTGATGACGATGTACTTCATCCCAGCATCCATGGCAATTCGGACCCATTCATCTGCTTCACAATTGATGGGGTGGAACCGGGACACGAAGCCCTCATAGATGTCGAGGGGGATCTGGGCGGTGTTACGGATCCATTCACCATGCCAGGTGCTCTCCGCCCACTGCCCCGCAGGGATGCCGTACAGACCCCAGTGGATGAACATCCCGAAGCGTGCCTCGTTCCACCACTTCATTCGCGCATCGTAGTCGCGTCGCGATTCGGGGCAACAGAGTCCGACGAACGAAGATTCTGCGCCATCGCAGTGAATGTAAGCGCACTGGAGCAGACAAACATAAGGGCTCGACGCACGGCATACTCCCTTCCGATGATTCAAGCTGTCTGGTCTGCCGGGTTCTGGTCCACCGATTGATTCACCTGCAACGCCGCCACCACCGCAAACCCCGCGAGCACTAGGAAGGCGGGCACAAAGGAGCCACTGACATCCAGAGAAAGCCCCGCGAGCATCGGAGCAGGCGAAGCCACGACATTTGCGGTGAATAGGAGCCCGTAGGCGTGGCCCAAGTGCTCCAGCCCCCAACGCCGTGCCACCGCAGATGCATACAGCACAAGCACCCCGCCGTAGTTGAAACCCGCCAGGGCGGCGAAGATGACAAGTGACGGAAGGTCGATGACCACGAGGAACACGCCCGCGAGAACCGCAGCCTGTGCGACAAGGTTGAGACGAATGACCGACGAAGGAAGCATGCGGTCGAATACCCACCCCCACACTATCCGCCCAACCGCGTTGGCACCTGCAAAGACTGACACCGCGATCGCGCCTGCCGAGAGGTCGGCGATCGGGCTGAGGTCCTTGAGATTTGAACTCACCGCAAAACCGGCGGCAAGACCTGCCACCATTGCGAGGAACAGCTGACGGAACGCGACCATCCGCAACAGTTCAGTTCTTCTCGGGGGTACCACCGTAGCCAGATCCGCTCGATCCGGGAATTCCATTTGGGTTGCAGCAGGAACTGCGAGTACCAGAAACGTGAATCCGAGTAGCGTCAGTGCCTGAAATGGTGTTCTTCCGCCGCTGAGAATCATCGCTTCAGCACCCAGGCTGACCAAAGCGGCACCACCTGCAAACCCGGCAACAGCTATTCCCGTTACGAGCCCTGGGCGGTGTGGGAACCAGCGATTGCCGACAGCGATTGGCACAATGTACGCCATCCCCACTCCAATTCCCGAAAGGAGCCCGACACCAAGAATGACCGACGCAAACGAGTGGGATCCACCGAAACCGGCAAGGGCCCAACCCAAGCAGAACAAGAGGGTCCCGGTGATAGCAGAACGGCGAGCCCCCAGGGAGTTCAGGATCGAGCCGGAGAACAAGAGCGTAATCGGGAAGGCAAAGTAGAATGTCGTAAACGGAATCTGGGCAATGGTCTGGGACACGCCTGTGAGGTTCCTGATTGGGCTCACAAACACTGACCAAGCATACGTAGCACCGAGGCAGGTCTGCATCAGGAAGGCAGAAGAGAGGACGAGGTAGCGCTTCATGGGTCGTGCTGTGGCCCCGGAGAGGAACAGGAACCTGATGCTTCACCCGTGAGGACCCCTCTCCAACGCAGCAGGTTCAAGAGCCCCAGCTCTAATGCTCGCCGGCGAGTATCCTGCGATCTCCCGACCCGGATGTGGGCCAGGGATAGAATGGCGTTGAGGCATGAAGCAAAGAGACCGCCGTCCGTGACGACGGCGGCGCTCATTCTGATGCTGGTAAATCTGAACTGTTGGCCTCCTGTTGAGTTTTGGGATCGGTCTTGGAAGGGCAACCTCCAAGTGGGAATGTCGCTGTTCCTCCCGGACGTAGCCCCGCAAAACTGCCCTGATGGAAGTGTGACCATCTTCCCCTCCGAGGGAGGCCACAAATTGGCCCTCAATGACAATCAATAAACCTACTAAAGACCTCAATACGAGTCAACGTCATTCTCATTTTGGCATTGACTGAATGGCCCGGGCTGAGAATCGCATCATCGAGCGTGATAGCGTCCCCATACTGTTCCCTTGCCCCATCACCTCTTCACGCTGCACAACTCAGTATGGAAGCTCCGTATCCGCGCCTTCACCTCTAGCGTCCGTCCACAGGGCGCAGCCGGGAACGTCTCCTCAGATCCTACAGGAAAAAAGCCCCGCCACCGGCCGCGTCATTTCGTAATCAGATAGCACGCGATGGGCCCAATCTTATGCCACTGGGAGGTGTTCCATGCCTGCTTTGCGTGCATGCGTCAGCATGATGCCTTGCATTTCCCGCTGGGCCTCCTCGGTGATGACCGGGGTGGGTCCATCCCCGAGTAGCTCCGAGACACGCAGGGACGACCGGTCTGCAAGTGTCGGTTTTCCCGCTCTCCTCCATTGATCGACATTCCCGCGGTCAATGATTGCGGGGAAGAACTGTTCACGGCGGTACCACTCCCGCGTATGTGATAATCCGAGAAAGTTGCTCTCGTGTCCAACTTCACTCAGGAGATCAAGCGCCATAGGGGCACTCCTCTGCACAATCCCCTCGAGAAATCGGTAAGCCATACCGCAGATATCGTTATCGATGGTCAACTTTTCGAGGCTCTGGCAGCTTTCGAAGTCGAGCATCCCTCCGCCGGATGCCACATTGATGCCACTCAGCGCGGCGATGAAGGTACCCACGGCAGACTCCAGCCCAGCTTGCGCATCGGAAGACTTCGCGTCGCTCAGCCCCAGATAGGCATGCGTGGGGAGGCCAAGACGTTTGCCGATTTGCACGTGTCCGGCGTTGAGCATCACCGATTCGATGGCGCCGAGCGGGGTGCTCCCTGAACGCATATCGAAAATTGCCGGAGAGCCGCCGAAGACAACGGGAGCCCCGGGCGCCACACATTGTGCGATGACGATGCCCGCCAGGTTCTCCGCCGCGTGCTGGACTAGTGAGCCCGCGAGGGTGACCGGTCCGGTCGCCCCCGCCAGCGGTACGGCGATGAATTCGGAAGGAATTCCTCTCCGCGCGCACTCCAGGACACTCCAGGTAGTCAGATTGCTCCATCGAAGTGGCGCCGACGGACAGGCATCAAAGATGGCCAGCGGTTTCGCCCGCAGTGCACGTTCCCCTCCCCGGACTGCCGCTAGCATTTCGACCATCGGGTGTAATCCCTCCTCGACGAACAACCCGGTGACGACCGGCTTCCTGCAAAACTGCAGCGCGATGTAC
>Ga0209536_100017587_pt1 | contig 10119 bp, 9 predicted proteins | sample DeeMarSeWOR28_12_FD_187461 | JGI IMG/M metagenome (GOLD analysis project Ga0209536, IMG submission 187461) | Marine sediment microbial communities from White Oak River estuary, North Carolina - WOR-2-8_12 (SPAdes) (version 2) | ecosystem: Environmental > Aquatic > Marine > Intertidal zone >... | reverse complement strand
CAGATATCTCAGCTTGTCCGGCTCTCGGGTTTTGACCCGGCTGATCTTGCCTTTGGCCCCCGGGGGGACCACGGTCAGAGGAACGTCCTGAATTTCGGTTAGCTTTCCGTCCCGGGAGGGGATCGGGTCGCCATGGGGGCAGGTGGTGGGGTAACCCATCAGCTCGTCGATGCGGTCCTCAATGCGCTGGGTAATCCCTTTGTGCAGGGCGTCCGCTTCTTCGTGGACGTCCTCCCAGCCAAATTTGAGCACGTCCACCAGAAAGCGCTCGACCAGCCGGTGCCGCCGAATGTGGCGCAGGGCCACCTTTTGGCCGGGTGGGGTCAGGCTGACGCCCTTATAGGGCAGGTGATCGACCAGGCCCCCGTTGTGCAGACGACGGACCATCCGCACGGTGGCCGGTCCCGACACATCCAACCGTTCGGCCAGGGCCGTTGTACTAACCCACAGGGTCCCCCCTCCGGCCAGGCGGTAGATTTCGGCCAGGTAGTCACGCATGGCATCGCTGATTTTCTCATCGGGCAGAGGCAAGTTGTCTGTTTTCATATAGAAAATACCTTAGCAGTTCACAGGTGCCAGGCACCTGACAGATATAGATTGTTAACTCAGGTTAAAAAAGTGATTTAGCAAGGCCCTAAAATTTCACTAACCTTGGGCTATTGATTGGTTGCCGGTGCTCCTGCTATACTGTGTTCGTTAAAAAGGTCGAGATCCTTAAAAGCTAATCTTCCGGAAGCAGGGTCACATAGATACGGGAGGCGATCTCACGTCCCAGGGCTTCGGTCCGGTCGTCGATCCGAATCATGAACGGTCCCTGGTAGGGGGCGATGTCCTCCAGGGTGAGGCGGGTGCCGGGAAAAAAACTGCGTTTAGCCAGATAGTCCAGCAAAATTGTTTCTTCGTAGGCAATATTGACCAGCATCGCACTCTGGCCGATTTCCATCTCATTGAGCGGAATGGTGTTGCATGTAATCACCTGACCGTTGGCATCGGGAATCGGGTTGCCGTGGGGGCAGGTGGCCGGATGGTCCAAAAACTCGGCCAGGGCCTCGGTGACTACTGAGGCGGTGGTGTGTTCCAGCCGACAGGCATAATCGTGGACGTCTTCCCAGGGTAGGCCCAACTTATCGGTTAAGAATCGTTCCCATAGCCGGTGACGTCGCACAATGACCAGGGCCCGTTTGCGGCCCTTGTCGGTTAACTCCGCCCCTTTGTAGGGCGTGTGGGTGACCAGATCCTGCTCGGCCATCCGTTTGACCATTTCGATGGCCGACGGGGGAGAGACGCCCAGACGTTGGGCCAATCTGGAGATGGCCACCGGTGCTTCGGTACCTTCCAGCTCGAGCACGCTTTTCAGGTACATTTCAATACTTTCGTGGCTTTCGTGCGGTGTTGACATAATTTTATTGCTGCCTTTCTGAAAAATAAACAGTTATATTGTAATTCAGAAGATATGACTCGGCAAGAAACCGTCGAAATTAGCTTTTCTACACTCTTATAATTAGGATAGCCTAATTTTTATCTGTTGGAGTGTCAAATGTCACCTCAATGGTGTGACAAATGTCACTGTTATTGAGACCCTTCTTTTGGTACAATAGACTCAAATTCCCGAAAAGGTACGGCAATTATGCTCAATCAACATGGAAATCTACCTCTGGCAATGGTGGGTCCCGGCCAGGCGGTCAAACTGGTCAAAGTGGCGGCCGGACGGGTCCTGTGCCGGCGACTGGCTGAAATGGGCCTGACGCCGGGCGTTCAACTGGAAGTATTACAGGATCAGGGCGGTCCCCTGCTGCTAGCCGTGCGGGACAGCCGGCTGGCGCTGGGTCGGGGAATGGCCCATAAGATCATCGTCGAGAGCGTCTGAGTGAAAGGGGATTGACCAACGTGGTCCAGATTACGCTGGCCCTGACCGGCAACCCTAACGTCGGCAAGAGTACGGTCTTCAATGCCCTGACCGGCTCGCGCCAGCACGTCGGCAACTGGCCCGGCAAAACGGTCGAGAAAAAGGAAGGCATTTTCAGGCAGCACGGCCTGGCGGTCAACATCGTTGATCTGCCGGGCACCTACAGCCTATCCAGCTATTCGATTGAAGAGCAGGTAGCCCGAGATTTCATTGTCAAAGAAAAACCGAAAGCGGTGATCGATGTGGTCGACGCGGCCAATCTGGAGCGCAATTTGTACCTGACCGCCCAAATTCTTGAAACCGGGATCCCGCTGATAATTGTCTTGAATATGGTTGACCAGGCCCAGGCCCGGGGCCTTAAGATCGATGCCCAAAAGCTATCGGATTTGTTGGGGGGAATGCCGGTTATTCCGATGACGGCCCGCCGCGGCCAGGGTCTCGAAGCGTTGCAGCAAGCAATCTTCGACTTTGCCGCCAATGGAGACCGGTATGATGTCTAAGCTTAGAATCGAGGAGATGAATCTTGATTGCCGCCGTAACCCTCACCCGCGTTGAACCGCGGACCTTCTTCCGGTACAGCCCTCAAATTGAAGCAGAGATCACCCAATTAATTGGCGCTATCGTGGCCGCCTCGCCAGTGCTGGCCGCCACCTATCACCCTCGCTGGCTGGCCATTCAGCTTTTGGAGGGTGATGAGGCGCTGTTAGCCGAGGTGGCCTCAACCGAAGGGGGGGGCGTTATCGAGCATGCGCTGATTGGAAGCCTGGCCCGGCTACAACTGCATTACGGCGAGGATATCGATGTCACGCTGGCCGATTACCGCTACAATTTCGTCCACGAGTTGGTGGGGCAGGTCGTTACCCGCCCTGCGACCAAACGAGCCAACCTCTCCGACCGGGTGGATGGGATCATCACCCATCGCTATCTGGGTATCCCCATTTTTCTGGCCCTGATGTGGGTCGTCTTCAAAATCACGACCGATATCGCCGCGCCCTTTATCGATTGGATCGACGGGGTGATTGCCGGCCCGATCACCAACTGGGTGGTCGCTGTGCTGGGCGGGGTTGGCCTGGGCGGCACCTGGGTGGAGAGCCTTTTTGTGGATGGGATTATCGCCGGGGTGGGAGGCGTGCTGGTGTTTGTGCCGGTGTTGATGTCTCTCTATCTGGCCCTGGCCATCCTGGAAGACTCCGGCTATATGGCCCGGGCCGCCTTTGTAATGGACCGGCTGATGAGCTTGCTGGGGCTGCACGGCAAAAGCTTCCTGCCGATGATCGTCGGGTTTGGCTGCAACGTGCCGGCAATGTACGCTACCCGCACCCTGGAAAATGAGCGGGATCGAATTCTGACCGGCCTGCTGGTGCCTTTTATGAGCTGTGGGGCGCGACTGCCGGTCTACATCCTGTTTGCGACGATTTTTTTTCCGCAGGCCACCGGGCTGGTTATTTTTAGCCTGTATCTCATCGGCATCCTGACGGCCATTGGGCTGGGACTCATCTTGAAACGGACGCTTCTGAAAAGCAGCGACCCGATGCCGCTCTTGATGGAATTTCCGCCCTATCGTTTGCCGACCGCCAAAAATATTTGGCAATACGTTTGGGAACGGACCTCGGCCTTTATCCACAACGCCTGGACCATCATTCTGGTGACCAGCATTATTATTTGGTTCTTAATGGCGACGCCTACCAATCGTAACGGCTCCTTCGCCGACACCGACGTAAACAACAGCGTGTTTGCCACCGTGTCGGGCGCGATTGCCCCCATCTTTGCGCCCCAGGGTTTCGATAGCTGGGAGGCCACCGGATCGTTGATTACCGGTTTTGTGGCCAAAGAGGTGGTGGTCAGCACGATGGCCCAGGTTTACGGAGTGCAAACCGGCCAAGCGGAAGCCGGGCAGACCACCTTCTTTGAGGATGTCGGTCAGATCGCGACCGGTTTTGTCGGGGCAACCGTAGACACGTTCAAATCGATCCCGCTTATCGTGGGGATCGATCTCTTTGAGGAAGAGGCAGAAGACCAAACCGATCTCATGAATGCCCTCCGGCTGGGTTTTGAGTCTACCAGTGATGGACACGGCGCTCTGGCCGCCTACGCCTTCCTGATTTTTGTCCTGCTGTACACGCCTTGTGTGGTGACGATAGCCGCCGAACGGCACGAGTTGGGCACAAGGTGGATGTGGTTCAGCATTTTCGGGCAACTTGCTTTGGCCTGGTTAGCTGCTTTGCTGGTGTTTCAGGGGGGAAAGTTGTTGATTTGGATCGTTGGGTAGGTTAGGTGTGGTTGGGTGGTTGGATAGGTAGTTGGTTTGCTTGATTTGACGCTTCAAAATTTTGAGGATGGAAGATTGTGTTACGACAAGTATTAGAGGAACTTGAGGCCGCACCGGGACCGGTGAATATCAATGAACTCAGCCGGAAGCTGGGGATCGACCGGAGCGCCCTGGAAGGGATGATCCAGTTTTGGGTACGCAAAGGGCGGTTAAAATCCCGCTCTCAAGCCGCGGCTGAGATGACCGAACTCTGCACAACCGGCAGTTGTGGTTGTGCCTGTTCCGGCCCGGTGGAATGTCCCTACGTTATCCAGATGCCACAGAGCTATACCCTTAACCGTGGTTCGTAGTAGTTCGGTTTTTAACCCCGGTTAAAACCAGAGTTCACCCCCGGAGTCCCGTCGGTTAACGGCAGGCTATTGATTTATGGGGCTGGGTGAAGTAGTATCATTTCTGTACAATCTCGCAAGAAAAACTAAAAACTATTTATGTCTATCTAAATTAGGGTAACCTAGATTTATTTCTAGGGAATATCAAATGCTCTCGCCAAGATAGTCCTAATCGAACTATATGGAGGATGAAGAATCTATGAATCGCAAATCTTTTCTGTTACTGCTCCTTCCCACCCTCGCCCTGGCTATGTTGACGGCGGCTGTGGCCCTGGCCGCGGCCCCCCCACTTCAAGAAGAAGGACAGGACTACGTTGTGCAGGCCGACGATTGGCTCAGCAAGCTGGCCGAAAAATTTTACGGCGACCCGCTGGCCTATCCGGCCATTGTGGCCGCCACCAATGATAGAGCCGCCACCGAAAGCGGTTACGAGACTATCGATGACCCGGACCTGGTCGAAGTCGGCCAAAAGCTGTTCCTGCCGACGGCCCAGGAAGCTTCCATCATGCTGGGAGCCCAGGTTCCTTACCTCAGCGGGGACCTGACGATCTACTCCGGCCGCAGTGAGGACCTGGTGGGACCGTTGATCGAGCAGTTTGAGCAAGAGTCCGGCCTGAACGTGGAGGTCCGCTACGGCGCCACCACTGAAATGGCAGCCACCATTCTGGAAGAAGGGGGCCACAGTCCGGCCGACATCTATTACAGCCAGGATGCCGGAGCGCTGGGCGCCCTGGCCCAGGCCGGCCGCTTGGCCCCCCTGCCCGCCACCCTGCTTGAACAGGTAGAGCCCCGCTTCCGCTCGCCCGACGGCCTATGGGTGGGCACCTCGGGCCGGGCCCGAACGGTAGTATATAACACCGATAACTTAACCGAAGCCAACTTGCCGCCGGACATCTTCGGTTTCTGTGCCCCAGAGTGGCGAGGACGACTCGGCTGGGCGCCGACCAACGGCTCGTTCCAGGCCTTTGTCACTGCCTTGCGGGTGACTGAGGGCGAGGCGCGGGCTCGGGAATGGCTGACCTGCATCCAGGCCAACGAGCCGCAGGTTTATGCCAACAATACCTCCATTGTGACCGCGGTGGGGACCGAAGAGATCGACGCCGGCTTTGTCAATCATTACTACCTGTTTCGATTTTTGGCCGAAAATCCTGACTTTCCGGCCCGCAACTACTACCTGCCAGCCGGTGATGCCGGAGCGATGGTCAACGTGGCCGGAGTGGGCATTGTCGACACTAGCGATAATCCCGACGCGGCCGGGGCCTTTGTCGATTTCCTGCTCCGCCAAAGTTCGCAGGAATATTTCAACGTCGAAACCAACGAGTATCCGCTGGCCGGGGATGTCACCTTGAACCCGTTGCTCAGGCCGCTGAGCCAGATCCAAACGCCCAATATTGACCTGAGCGATCTGGAAGATCTGGAAGGGACGTTACTGCTGTTGCAAGAACTTGGAATTCTGTAAGGTAAAAATATGACCGCGACCACCACCAAGCTCAACACCATCCTGACCCGAGTTGAACCGGCCTGGATGCGCCAGCGCCGGGTTAGCCGGCCACCTTTATACCTATTGCTGCCCGCCCTGTTTGTGGCCAGCGCTGTGGTGCTGCCGCTGGGCTATCTACTGCTCCGGGCGGCCGGCGCAGCTGGGGTCAAAGTGGTGAACATTCTGCTCCAGCCCCGCACCATCGAGGTATTCCTGGGCAGCGCCGGGTTGGCCATGTCCGTCACGCTGGCCTCGATTGTGATCGGGGTGCTGCTGGCCTGGCTGACGGTGCGGACTGACTTGCCGGGCCGCCGCTTTTGGGCCGTGGCCACCGTGCTGCCCTTGACCTTACCTTCATACGTGGGGGCCTTTACCCTAATCGCGGCCCTGGGACCGCGCGGCTTGGTTCAGGCCTGGTTGGAACCCCTGGGCATCGAGCGCCTGCCTTCCATTTATGGCTTTCCCGGGGCGCTGCTGGCGCTGACTTTGTTCACCTATCCCTACGTTCTTCTTAGCGTCCGGGCCGGCCTGCGCGGCCTGGACCCCAGCCTGGAAGAGGTGGCCCGCAGCATGGGCCGCGGACCGCTCCGGGTCTTTTGGGAGATCACCTTGCCCCACTTGCGCCCGTCGATCTACGCTGGGGGGTTATTGGTTGCCCTCTACACCTTGAGCGACTTTGGGGCGGTGTCGCTGCTGCGCTTCAATGCCTTTACGAGGGCCATTTACCTGCAATACAGCGCCTCCTTCGACCGGAGCGCGGCCGCCGTCCTGGCCCTGCTGCTGGTCCTGTTGACCCTGCTCATCTTGAGCGTCGAGGGCCGAATGCGGGGCAAAGCCCGCTACTACCGCAGCAGCTCCGGCACGGTCCGCCGGCCGGCCCGGCTCAAGCTGGGGCGATGGCGGACGCCCGCCCTGGCTTTTTGCGCCCTCGTGGTGCTGCTGGGCCTGATGTTGCCGTTGAGCGTGATCGGTTTCTGGCTGGCACGCGGCCTGCTGGCCGGCGAAGCCCTGCCCCTGGATTTCAACATTGTCTTTAACTCGATCTCGGCTTCCGGCCTGGCGGCGCTGGCCGCGGTGCTGGCCGCGATTCCACTGGCAATTTTGACCGTGCGTTTTCCCGACCGGGCCAGTCGTTGGCTGGAACGAAGCACCTACCTGGGTTACGCCCTGCCCGGCATCGTCATTGCCCTGTCGCTGGTTTTCTTTGGGGCCAACTATGCCCCCTTTCTCTACCAAACCCTGGCCCTGTTGGTGTTTGCTTACGTGGTTCGCTTTTTGCCCCAAGCTTTCGGCAGTTCCCGAGCCTCATTGTTGCAGCTCAGCCCCCGCCTGGAAGAGGCCGCCCGCAGCCTGGGGCGGACGCCGTGGCAGGTGTTGACCTCGGTGACTGCCCCTCTCCTCAAACCAGGCCTGCTAACCGGCCTGGCCCTGGTCTTCCTGACCGGGATGAAGGAGTTGCCGGCCACTCTCCTGCTCGGTCCCACCGGTTTTTACACCCTGGCGACCCGCATCTGGGGGGCCACTGAGGAAGCTTTTTTTGCCCGCGCCGCCGCCCCGGCCCTGCTGTTGGTGCTGGTTTCGGCCATCTCGATCTGGATCATTCTATCCCAGGAAGAAAAAGGATTTGGGAAGAGATAATCTGTGAATAAGAACACCATTCGTTGTCAGGATTTGTCGAAAAGATTTGGGGAGATCACGGCCGTTGAAGGGGTCAATCTGACTCTGGCGGCCGGACGCTTTCTGGCCTTGCTGGGTCCAAGCGGCTGCGGCAAAACGACCACCTTGCGGCTGCTGGCCGGCTTTGAAATTCCCGACCACGGTGAAATCGAGATCAGCGGCCGGCAGGTCAACGGGCCAGGGCTGCATCTGCCGCCGGAGAAACGGCAGGTGGGCATGGTCTTTCAGGAGTACGCCCTGTTTCCCCATTTGAGCGTGGCCGATAACGTGGCCTACGGCCTGCCCAAGGGGAGCGACAAACAGGCCCGGGTGCAGGAGATTCTGGCACTGGTCGATCTAACCGGGATGGGGTCCCGGATGCCGTATGAGTTATCGGGCGGGCAGCAGCAGCGGGTGGCCCTGGCCCGGGCGCTGGCCCCTAATCCGGATCTGGTGCTGCTGGACGAACCCTTTTCCAATCTGGATGCCGGCTTGCGGGGTCAGGTGCGGGCCGAGGTGCGTCAGATTTTGCGTCGGGTGGGGGCCACGGTCATCTTTGTGACGCACGACCAGGAGGAGGCCCTGAGCCTGGCCGACGAGGTGGGCGTGATGATGGACGGTCGGCTGGTGCAGGTCGACTCTCCCCAAAAACTTTATCACCGGCCGGTCAATCGGCGGGTGGCCGAATTTGTGGGCGAAGCCAACTTTCTGCCCGGCCAGGTTAACAACGGTACGGTTACCTGCGAGTTGGGCGAATTCTCCTCTGACGGCATTCATACGGGGGCGGTCGAGGTGATGCTCAGGCCGGAACAGGTGCAACTCCGGCCCGCTGATAACGGCCCGGCCGAAGTGATCGAGCGGACCTACTACGGGCACGACCAGTTGGTCCGCCTTCGGCTAAAGTCCGGTGCCGAGCTGCACAGCCGCCTGCTGGGCTCTGCCGGGGAGTTCTATCCCGGCCAGCGGGTCGAGCTGAAGGCGGCTGATGAGGTGGCGGTTTATAATAAATAGATGAGTCTGGCGCTATCACTGCTTTTTGGAGGAAGTGACCGCCCGTTCAATGGAATCGATCAGTTGATTTAGATCAGGTGGTTTCACAAAATACTCGTCGGCCCCTTCTAGCTTGGCCTTGGTTCTATCCTTTTTGCTACTCCAGGCGGAGACGACGAAAATGGGGATGTGACTTGTTTTGGGGTTAGTCTTGATCTGGTTGATGGCCTTGAAGCCGTCCATCACCGGCATCCGCAGATCCATTAGCACCACGTCCGGTTTCCAACTGAGGGCCTTTTCAACCCCTTCTTCACCGTTTTGGGCGTAAGCCACCTCATACCCGCTAATTTCCAGAAGCCTGGCAATGGTATCGCGAATAACCGCCGCATCTTCAACGTAAAGAACCTTGATAACCTCTTTTTGCAGCTTTCTGAGTCTTTTGGATTGATCCGCCATGTTGAGAGTCCTTTACCTGCTCGCAACCGGAATAAAGATAGCCCTGCTCCGGCCGGCTAACCAAAGATCCCTAGCGCCGTCAAATTCACCAGGGGCGTAGGCCAGATACCTAGAATCACTGTGACGATGGCAGCAATAGCCAGGGTTACGGTAACCGGGCCGGTCAGATTAATCGGGATGGCTTCTTCCCCATCTGCGGCCTCAAGCGGGGGTCGCATTATCATTTGGACTACCACACCTACGTAATAGAACGCAGAGATGGCGCTGTTGATGACCCCCACTACAGCCAGCCAGCTCATGTTGACCTCTACCGCCGCGCTGAATACATATAGTTTACCCCAAAAACCCACAAAGGGGGGAATCCCGGTTAGCGAAAACATAAACAGGGCCATCACCAGGGCCAGGAAGGGCTGGCGTCTGCCCAGGCCGGCGTAGTCACTGATGGCCGAGCCAACGGCCCCCCGCCTCTCCAATACGGTAATCACTGCGAACGCGCCGATATTCATAAAAGCATAGGCCATAAGATAAAAGAGCACTGCCTTCACCCCGGCCATCGTGGCGGGCGCCACCCCCACCAGGATGTAACCGGCGTGAGCGATGCTGGAGTAGGCCAACATCCGCTTGACATCTTTTTGGGCCAGGGCGGCGATATTGCCGCCAGTCATCGTCAACACGGCCAGCACGGCGACGGCCATCTGCCAGTCCAGGGTAAAGATCTGGCCAAAAGAGGTCATCAAAATGCGGACTAGGGCGGCAAATCCGGCTGCTTTGGCCCCCACCGACATAAAGGCGGTCACCGAGGTGGGCGCGCCGTGGTAAACGTCTGGGGTCCACCATTGAAAGGGCACGGCGGCCACCTTGAAGGCAAAACCGATGAGCAACAGCCCCAGGCCGACCAGGGCAATGGGATCGCCGAGATTACCCCGCTGCGGCGTAAACCAGTCGCCGATGGCTTGCAGGTTGGTGGAACCGG
>Ga0209536_100017585_pt1 | contig 10119 bp, 11 predicted proteins | sample DeeMarSeWOR28_12_FD_187461 | JGI IMG/M metagenome (GOLD analysis project Ga0209536, IMG submission 187461) | Marine sediment microbial communities from White Oak River estuary, North Carolina - WOR-2-8_12 (SPAdes) (version 2) | ecosystem: Environmental > Aquatic > Marine > Intertidal zone >... | reverse complement strand
ATGGGGCTGGGCGTTGTTACCTATGCCATACTGATGCTGTTGGGCCTGCCGATTCTATTGGTATACGGAATGGTGCGCGGGTTGGGGCAAAGCACCCCCCATGGGCTGATATTGGAGGTTGTCGGGGCCTTGCTGGGCCGTTTCTTTTTCATGAAACGCTATGGGGTCATGTGGCGGCAGTATGCGCCGGTATTGCTGGCCGGCTTTTCATGCGGCATGGGTCTGACCGGCATGTTTGCCATGGGCATTACGCTGATTCTCAAATCACTGGAACGGCTGGCGTATTGAAGAAGGTTCAGGGTTCAAGGTTCAGGGTTCAAGGTTCAGGGTTCAAGGTTAGAGGTTCGGGGTAAAAGATGCATTCCGGCTGACGGGAATGAGACAGCCACTCGAATCGAAATAGAAACTCTGAAATTAGTCTCATCTAAGGCTTGCTTCCCCCTTGTATTCTGATTATACTGCACTTAAATCGATAGAATGCCTCAATTCGACATTCGTCATTCGTCATTTTTATGGGGGGTCGCATGAAAAAAAGAATGTTCATCATTACTGCGCTGGTTTCGCTATGGATCACCGGTACCGGTTTTGCCGGCGATGCGCCGCATCAGGTTTCGGTTTTCAAATTAAACCGCAATATCGCCGATTTTAAAGACTATGTCATCATGGAAACCGCGCTGCCGATCCGGTACATGGAAAACATCGAAGAGGTGGAGATAAAGCCGATTGAAGGGCTGAAAAGCGGTTTGATTGCCTATACCACCTGTACGGCACCGCGTCACATCGCCAGGATCAAGCTTAAATATAAGGATTCGAGCAAAAAGTTCTATGAGCAACTTTTGAAGCGGATAAAAGATAAATACGGCGAGCCAAGTGAGTATCGGGGGGATCCGTTTCACATTCTCATCAGCTGGAAATGGTCCCTGACCGACAAGGACGGCAACCAAATCAGCATGACCCTGCAGCACAACTCCATGGACACCGAGGAAAAAATGGGCAATGCCATCAAACTGACCCTGACCAGTTTGATCGAAGAAGATCAGCGCTGTTATGATTTAAAAGCCCTCGATCAACGCCAAAAGCTCCGTCAGCAAGAATGGAAGCTCATGACACCCGGATTGACTGGCTGGGATCTTTATGTGCCGCGCTAGACAAATTTGGAATGCTGAAGCACTGGAGGGTCGGGTTAATGGGGGGTGAGGAACAACCTACTCAACCTTCACGAAATGAAGAATTGACCGATCATTGGAAGCAAGTCGCCTGGAACGGAATCCGGTTTAAAACCCCTGCCGATTGGGAGGTGAGCCGGATCGACTCGCGCCATCTAATCCTTGAGAGGGAGGCGCAGCCGGTTATGGAGGTCAAATGGGGTTCTGTGAAAGGGGCCTTTTCCCACAAGGCCCATCTGAAGCGACTCGTCGCTTCGCAATCCAGAAAACTTAAAGGCCGTATTGCGGAATGGTTTTTGCCGCCACCCTGGGAAAAGGCCTTGGCGGGCTTTGAGACCAGCGGATTTTTGTGGCAGGCAGACCGCGCCGGCGGCCGCGGAGCGATTCTGTTTTGTCAAGCCTGCCGCAATGCGACCCTGATTCAATTCTTTGGGGAGAGTTCGGCCAAATACGAAAAGGTTTTGTTGGCGATCCTCAGATCTTTTCAAGACCACGGCCAGAGCGGCCGGATCCTCTGGTCAATATTTGACATAAAAGCGAAAATGCCGGCAGGGTTAAGGCTGGTGCGGCATCGATTTGAAGTCGGCAAATATGAGATCGTATTCAGCGATGGCAGGCAAAATATCCATCTTCAGCGTTGGGCCCCGGCCGCGGCAATTCTAGGCGGACGCGATCTGCGCTGGTTTAGCGGAACAATTCCAGAATTTGCCGCGCAGCAACCGCCTTTATCGGCGGTTGATGATTCGAAAGCGGTTGAATGGAGCATCTCGCCGGCCGACCAATGGCGTCGGATGATATGCCGTTTGAAAGTGAAACCTTCGTATTTCTGGTTTCGCCTGTGGCATTTGGAAGACAAAAACCGTATCCTGGGTGTTCGGGCCGAAAGCAAACACCCGCTTGATTTCCAGCTGTTAAAGCGGATCTGCAGCGGCTATGATAGTCTTTAAGAAAAAATCCCGTCAACGTCACATGTCCCGAGGGGCTGCGCTTAACTGCCGGCCGAAAAAAAGCCTTCATATAACCGAATCACGATTGGAAAGCGGAGACGTTTTCCTGGAATATCCACTCACCGTGCGGCCGTGGCTCGCTGCTGTGGCCAAACGCTTGGGGAAATCGCGCGACGTTGTTCAAATCAAGAAACTTCAGTTGGATGCAATGGGAACCGCGGTCTGGGACCTGGTGGATGGCCAACGTTCAGTACGCCGGATTGTTCAAATATTTGCCGAAACCCATCGACTGAACAACAAGGAGGCCGAAGTTTCCGTGACCAGTTTCATTCGGGAACTGGGGCAACGCGGTCTTCTCGGGCTGCAATGAAACGGGTGGCAGAATTCTTAACGCCCAGGCGCAGGAGCCCAAAAAGCCAGATTGCCTGATCGATGGTTAACACTCAAGCAACCGGTGGGAATGTTGGAATAGTGGAATACTGGAATATTGGGCCGGAAACCGGAACCAGTTTACTTAAAACAAGATTGAGCTTCATACGGATTATAATTTTCCCAATTATCCAGCATTCCACTATTCCAGTTACACGGGTATGGCTTCTAGAATGATTTGAGTGCATCATCCATGGTGGCGACAATCGGCAGGAAGGAGTCAAACCCGGCAATCTCAAAAACTTCCTTGACATAATCCTGCATGGCACACAGCATGATCTGACCATCTTCGCGTTTAATGGCTTTGGTGGCCTTTAATATGACGCGTAATCCGGCACTTGAGATGTAGTCCAGATCTTTAAAATCGACAACCAGGTGTTTCGATCCGTCTGTAATCGCCTGAAAAATCTTTTGTTCGAACCCCTGTGATGTATTTGAATCCAGGCGGCCATTGAGTCTGAAGATGTTGATGTCGCTTTGTTTTTCCTCAATAATTTCCATTTACCATCCTCCCAGTTGGTGTGTAATTCCCCGTCAGCAGAAATTGTAATCTATAATTTGGTTTAACTTTGAGTCGCTTTTGAGATGATCAAGACGCTTCATTTGAAAGATTTTTTTTTAAGGTCAGGATATTTTTACCGTCACATCGTTGATAGCATATTTCATCCATCAGTTTGCGGATGATGTGAATACCCAGGCCGCCGATTTTGCAATTTTCAACGGAGCTGGCGACATCCGGCGTTGCAAAGTCTGTTGGATTAAAAGGGGTACCGTCATCCTCGATGCACAGGCAGAGTTCTTCCTTTTGCGGTGTAAGGGTCACCTTGATGATATGCTCCTTGTCGTCTCCAAATCCATAGGAGATAATGTTGGTGAACAATTCATCCAGGGCCAGGTTGACCTCAAATATTAATTTTTTGGACAGCCCGATTTTTTGGCCGAAATTTTCCAGTTTCTCACATAAATTATCTAATTCGGACAGGCTGCTTTTGAGTTCAAATGAAAACTCTTTTTTTGCCATAAAACGACCACCTTTCAAGGATTCCGGGTATGCAACCTGGGTCGTATCCTACCGGTACACCTGGCTGTAATGCTGCCTGGTTGTTTGGACTCATATCTAGCCCGGAACCGGGCTTGAATATTGAATCGTGAAAATTGAACATTTAGAATTGAACCACCGGTGGCGGACCGTAACCATTCAATATCCAATTTCCCGACAAAGCGGGATCACCGCTGCGCGGCGACCGGCTTGTCCGGGTCGGGTCAGATCAGCGTGACGCCTAATCGTCCCATGCATTTGCCGCATTGATCCCCCTGATCAGTCAGAAACCGTTTTTCCCAGGTATCGATGCTTTGCGCTACGGCTTTGCATATCTTCATCATCAAATCCGGAAATTGCGCCATTGTTTTAGCAAACTTTTCCCGGTTCAATACAAGGCAGGTCGTATCCGCAACAGATTTCAGTGAAAATAACCGGCCGGTTTCGCCCAGCAATGTCAGGCCCCCCAAAAATTCCCCGCTCTCACAGTCACGCATTACCGTTGTGTCGCCGTTGTCTTCGCGCTCCAGGCGGGCTTTGCCTTCGACAATGTAAAACGCCTGACCGTCATCTTCATTCTGGCGAAAAATGTGCTCTCCTTGTTTGAAATTTTCCCTCGTACAAAGATAAGCGAAAATCTTAAGGGTTTCAAGAGGAAGGCCCGAGAAAAAATAGATTTGCCGCAATATCTCCAGGTTTTCCTGAAACTCGCTGGAGGGTGTCGATTTATTTTTTTCCGACAAGCTCATACAACATTCCTTTCCTTGCCATCAATTCATCATAGGTGCCCATTTCAAGAATTTTGCCGGCCTTCATGACCGCCACCTTGTCATAGTTTTTGATGGTATCCAGCCGGTGAACCACTGAAATCACGGTGCTCTTTTTCTTCCAGCGGGTTTCCAGCAGGTTCTGGATCCGCGTTTGGGATTTGTTGTCAAGGGCCGAAGTCGCTTCGTCCATTATCAGAATCCTGGGGGCCTTGAGAAATATGCGGGCGATTGCCAGCTTTTGCTGCTGTCCGCCGGACAGTTTATCGCCTTTGGTGCCGACCTGATAATGCATACCGATTTCAATGATCGCTTCCAGGAAATCTTCCTCAATCAACAGCTGAATGATGCTCTGGTTGATAATTTCCTGGGCCTTGGGATTGGATGTTTTGGTTTTACCGAAGAAGATATTGTTCAGGATGGTTTGGGAATATATGTATTCCGACATTTGATAAAAGGTAAAGGCCCCCGGATCATCTTCGGCAATTTTCTGGCGCAGCAGGGCCCGCCCTTCCAGGATCAACATTTCCAGGATCTCGGGCAGCGCGGCCATTTTATGGGTGCCCGGGGTAAACCGCAGCGCCAATTCCAGCAGTTTATGGCGATCTTCAGCATTCAGTTCATGCAGCCTTTTTTTTCTCAAATGCTCTTCCAGGATTTTAAACTCTTCCAATTCATCGGCGTTAATGGGGCTTTGTTCAAAAAATACGGCATCCGGCGGCAGATTGCCCAAAATATCCACTGTTTGGCGGCAAAGATTGATACCTAGGCTAAGCAGCGGCCGGGTTAAATCGGCTTTGGACAGAAAATTTAAAAAATATTCGCTTTTGGCCAGATTCTGGTTGGCAAATTCGCTCTTGTTGGGGGCACCGAAGGTTAAGTTCTCCGCGACACTGGAGTGGTAAAGATATTTGTTTTCATCGAAAAATTCGACGTAATCCGCCAGGTCTGCACCGTAATCCTGCTGGAAGTTTTTGCGAATGCGGACAATCGCCTCTACCAACTCGGCATGTTTGTCGGGGGTTAGAATTGCATTAAGCCCGAAACGCAGCACGTCCACGAAAATACCGGTTTGATGGAGCACGGCAATGGTGTCATCGAGGGTGGGCATCTCCTGGTTGGCCTCGGCCTGGCCATTGTCGCCGGTTTTGGCCCGACAGGAATAAAGAATGTTTTCCTCAATCGTGCCGTCGAATATGAAGGGACTCTGGGCCACAAAGCCGATGTTGCTGACCATGTCTTTTTTGGTGAGCCCGGAAACTTCTTTGTCGCCGATCATGACGCTGCCGCCGGTGTATTTATACAGCTGACCGATACACAATGCCAGGGTGCTTTTGCCGCTGCCCGAAAATCCCACCAGGGCCATGTGTTCGCCCGGTTTGAGAGACATGTTGATGCCGTCTAGCAGATGAATGCCGGTATCGGTGACAAAAGACAGATCTTTGACTTCTACACTGCCTTCCAGTTCCAGGGCATCCCGGTCCCGGGGCTCGATTTCATGCTCGGCTTCAATGTCGAAATATTCCATGGTGCGCTGATAGTTGACCTGGCCGTCCTGGTAGACCTGGTAAAATTCGATGAGCTCTTTCCAGGGATCGAATAAGCGTTCCTGGGCCGATAGAAATGCCACTAGGGCCCCCAGCTCCAGCCGGCCCTTGATGGTCAAATAGCCCCCTAAAATGAATACCAGAAAAGGGCCCAGGCTCGTAAAGAAGCCGTTGGTGGTTTTGACGGCGAACCGATACAGGCTCCAGACGATCCTGATTTTCAAGAGGCGGTCCACCAGCTTGTTGTATTTACGGCCTTCGATCCGGTAGGAGCCGTTGCCGTGGATTTCGTGGATTCCGGAAATCGATTCGGCGATGCGGGCCGCAAATGTTCGAGCAGTATCCACCCGCTTTTTGTTGGCCTTATTGGCGCCCTTTTGAAGCAGCGGTATCAAAAACATGACAATCGGGTAAATGCTCAAGGATACGGCCGCTAAAAGCGGATTCAGCCAGAACAGATAGCCGGCAAAACCCAACAGCTTCAGCACATTGGAGACGGGAGACGCTACCGCCATACCCACAAAATTACCGGGCAGGGTTAACTCCGTGGTGAGGGCATTGACCACGGTGCCGGGCTGGGTTTTTCTGAAGAAATTCAACGGCAGGGTCAGGATATGCCGGTACAGGTCTTTACGCATGTGGGCGGTGGTCCGCTGGGTGATCAGGGTCTGAAAAACGTTGGTCAGGTATTTTAAAACACTGGAGAAGACCACCGCCGCCAGAAAAATGCCGCAGTACAGAAACAGCTTGTCGATGTCTCGCAGCTTAATGGCTTCGTTGACAACGCGCCGTTGCATCTCCAGCGGTAATACATTGGCAAACACCATCACAGAAATGACCAACAAAAGCAGCAGCTGGAGTTTAAGGTTGCCGGCGGCGAATATCCAGGAGAACAGCGAGCGCTTGACAATGGAGGGCTCGGGTTTTGCCATAGCTAGTTCCTTACACCTTGCTTTGGAAGTTGCTGTAAACTATCATAGGTCGACCAAAAAATCCGGTCTTTGTATTGTTTCGTAATTATTACTATTAATGTTTGTGCCTGACAAGAATAATTTTAAAAGTCCTAACTTAACCACTGATTAAACTTTTGCAATGTTGACGCACTTGAGTGATCCGTCATCGCTCATTTTGCTTTGACAAATCTTGCAACAAAAGATTATATTCGTAATTTGTCGGTTAGGATTCATTTATTTTAACTTTGGTTTGCGGGTCTGAAACGAATGAAATTTTTTCTATGCGTCGTTGGAATGGTTATGATAATTGAAGGCTTGCCTTATTTTGCCTTTCCGGAAAAAATGAAGTTCTGGATCCAGAAAATTGCTGAAACGCCTGACGGCTCGTTACGGAAATTCGGAGTTGGGCTGATGGTTCTGGGGCTGGTGCTGGTCTATTTCGGTCGGAGCTGACGGGTTCATATGGGCAGTCTGGTCATTTTTGTGCTATGTACAGTTTAAACGACTATCACTATGAGCTGCCGGCAGAATTGATTGCCCAGCAGCCGGCAGCGCAGCGGGACCGCTCCCGGCTTTTGTGTCTTGATCGGCATTGCGGCAGGATGGCGCATGCGGTTTTTAGCGACATCGGTGATCATCTCAGAGCCGGTGATGTGCTGGTCGTCAACAACACCGCGGTGATTCCCGGCCGCCTGGCGGGCAAAAAAGACACCGGCGGCAAAGTTGAGGTGCTTATCGCTGATTTTGTCGGCGGTCAAAAGTCAAGCGCGGAAAACGGCAATTTTATCTGCCGCTGTCTGGTAAAGGCTTCCAAACGTTGCGCACCGGGCACCTGGATTCACTTCGCGGAAGGGGCGCGAGCCGAGGTGCTGGCGGCCGGCAACGGAGACTACCACCTTAAATTTTATTCCGATGGTGATTTTGAAGCGTTGCTGTACCGGATTGGACAAGTTCCCCTTCCGCCTTATATTAAAAGAAATTCGGGAGGGATGTCCGCTTGTGACGACCAAACGTCTTATCAGACGGTGTATGCCAGCCACAAGGGCGCCATCGCAGCTCCCACTGCCGGGCTGCATTTTAGCAACAATCTTCTGGCGGGCCTGCGCGCTGCCGGCGTTCAGGTGGCAGAGCTGACGCTGCATGTGGGCTACGGTACATTTTTGCCGGTCCGCGTCGCCGACATCCGGCGGCATCAAATGCATGCGGAGGCCTTTACAATATCTGCCAAGGCCGCCCGGACCATAAATACCGCCCGCGCCAGCGGAAACCGCGTGGTTGCTGTCGGCACCACCTGTGTCAGAACGCTTGAATATGCTTCCGATTCAAACGGTGAGGTTCTGGCCGGCAGTGGCAGTTGTGATTTGTTTATCTATCCCGGATATCGGTTTAAAGCTGTCGATGCCATGATCACCAATTTTCATTTGCCCCAATCGACCCTTTTGATGCTGGTATCCGCTTTTGCGGGACGGCAGCATGTGCTGAATGCATACCATGAGGCGATTCGGCAACGTTACCGGTTTTATAGTTACGGCGATGCAATGTTTATTTATTAGCCATGTTCTCTTTTGAAGTCATAGCAAAATCAAGCGAATCCCGTGCCAGGGCCGGGGTGATCGAAACATCCCACGGTATTGTTGAAACCCCGATATTTATGCCGGTGGGCACGCTGGGCTCCGTCAAGTCCGTCACGCCTGAAGAACTGGTTGAAGCCGGTGCCCAGATTATCCTCGGCAATACCTACCATTTATACCTCAGGCCCGGGTGCGATATTATCAGCCGGTTTGCAGGGTTGCATCGTTTTATCAATTGGCGTAAACCCATATTGACGGATAGCGGCGGCTTCCAGGTATTTTCCCTGGCCAAACTGGCTAAGCTATCCGATGACGGCGTTACATTTCAATCTCACATTGACGGGTCAAAACACCTGTTGAGTCCGGAAAAAGCGATGGACATTCAAGGCTGTCTGGGCAGTGACATTATGATGTGTCTGGATCAATGTATTCAATATCCGGCTACCAGAGAACAATGCCGCGCAGCCCTCGAACTGACCACCCGCTGGGCCCGCAACTGCAAAAAAGCCTGGCAGAATACCCAAAACGGTCACAACGCCCTGTTTGGCATTGTTCAGGGAGGAATGTTTACCGATTTGCGTCGCCGGTCTGCTGTTGAATTAATGGACATCGATTTCAGCGGCTATGCCATCGGCGGGCTGAGCGTCGGTGAGCCGGTTGATATGATGCTGGAGTTGGCTGATTTTACACTTCCGCTGCTGCCGCCAACCAAGCCCCGCTATATCATGGGGGTCGGCACACCGGAAAATTTAATTGAACTCGCCGCCCTGGGGGCCGATATGTTCGACTGTGTTTTGCCGACCCGCAATGCCAGGAACGGACAGCTGTTCACCCAGCGCGGTACCCTCAATATCAGCAATTCCCGCTATAAGGACGATACCGGCCCCCTGGAATCTGAATGCCGATGTTATACCTGCCGCAATTATTCCAGGGCTTATTTGCGCCATCTTTATCTGGCCAGGGAATTGCTGGCCTATCGCTTAAACACGGTTCATAATATTCATTACTACCTAAATTTCATCAAACGGATGCGGGCGGCCATCGTGGCCGATGAATTCGAATCCTTTCGACAGGATTTCTACCATAAAAGGAGAAAATATCATGAAAGAAAAAGTTGAAGCAGCATTGCAGAAAGTCAGACCCATGCTACAGGCAGACGGGGGCGACGTGGAGCTGGTCGACGTGCAGGACGGCATTGTGACCGTGCGCCTGCAGGGAGCCTGCGGCGGATGCCCCATGTCCCAGATGACGCTGAAAAACGGAATTGAAAGAATCTTGAAGCAGGAAGTGCCCGAGGTGGTTTCGGTCGAATCAGCGCCCTGATGGCGCAACGCGCAGGGAGCTGAGGGCAAGGGGCAGGGCGCAGGCCAGAGTATAACGGACTATAATCGGGTTATGGCTCAAAGCTCAAAGCTGAAAGCTCATAGGCAAAGGGCAACAGCGATCTGACGAATTATTCAAACTATACCAAAATATCGCTAAGTTGGTGGGGTATAGCTGCGCTCTGAATGCACTGTTCAGATTAATTAAATAGCCAAAGGAGGTGCCATGAAGGTCTTGAAAATCGACCATCTTGGAGTTGCCGTAAACAGTATCGATCAAGGGAAGAATTTTTGGACGGATGTGTTGGGCCTGCAATTCGAAGGCACCGAGACGGTGGCCGAACAAAAAGTGACCACTGCGTTTTTCCCGGTGGGAGA
>Ga0209536_100017584_pt1 | contig 10119 bp, 11 predicted proteins | sample DeeMarSeWOR28_12_FD_187461 | JGI IMG/M metagenome (GOLD analysis project Ga0209536, IMG submission 187461) | Marine sediment microbial communities from White Oak River estuary, North Carolina - WOR-2-8_12 (SPAdes) (version 2) | ecosystem: Environmental > Aquatic > Marine > Intertidal zone >... | reverse complement strand
CGTTGCGCCCGGTGCGCAAAAAACGGATGGCTACCAGGCCAATCGCAACCTCGTCCTCGATGACCAGGCGCGCGCCGATTCTATCCCTGGCCTTGAGATCATGGCCGATGATGTCCGCTGCACGCATGGCGCAACCGTTGGTAAGCTGGAAGAAGAACCGCTCTTCTATTTGAAATCGCGCGGCATCCCGCAGGAAGAAGCGGAACGTTTAGTGGTCGAAGGCTTCTTCGACCCCATCATGCAGCGCATCCCGTTCGAGGGCGTCCGTGAGCGCTTCCAGCGTGCCATCATGGAGAAGATGCAGAAATAACAATAGAATCTTGCGAAGGTTCAAACCCTTCGCAAGGTTTGCCACCAAAAATAAAGTTTTGGATTTTCCAAAACATATTCTATAATAATTGAGGGCGTACATGGCGAATATTCGTTCAAATCGTAATGCGCGAACCGCCGCAGAACGGCGTATATCGCGGGGAGGTCGTATGGGACAAATTTCATACATGCGTGATCCCGACCTGGGACACACCTACGAAGTGGGTGACACCGTGGAAGTTTTTTGCGATCATGAGAAAGATGATGATCGCGTTCGTGGCTGGCTGAAGGGCATTGTCGTCCAGGTGGATAACAACAAGATGGTTGCAGTGCAATTTCGCAGCAACGTGTTCCTGACCGACGGTTGGATGGTGCCAGACCGCATTCTCTGGTATCCGGTTAATTCCAAACACATCCGCCTGCTGCCGGGCAGGAAATCCCGGAAAAAAGAAAAAGAGATCCCGGATTATTAAAAACCTGTCAGAAAATTCTGCTCAAAGCCAGCATCCACGCTGGCGAGACGCCAGCTTGAGCATTTTTCGGATAGATACTGAGCATATTTGATATTTGAATAAACCAAAATGAGCCTCGACGTTTCCCGCATTCGCACCGACTTTCCAATCTTCAACCGTGAAACACGCCCTGGCGTTCCGGTGATCTATCTCGATTCGACCGCAACAGCCCAGAAGCCTGCTGCCGTTATCGAGGCTATGGATTCCTACTACCGGCAGTCGAATGCCAACATCCATCGCGGTGTACACACCCTGGCCGAAGAAGCGACAGCTATGTACGAAGGCGCGCGTGAGAAGATCGCTAAATTCATCAATGCGCCTTCTGCCAAACAGGTCATATACACGCGTAACGCCACAGAGTCCATCAACTTGGTGGCCTACACCTGGGCGCGCGCCAATCTGAATTCAGGCGACCTGGTCATCCTGACCGAGATGGAGCACCATTCCAATTTGGTGCCCTGGCAGATGCTCAAAGCGGAACGGGGGATTCGACTCGAATTCATCCCCGCGACTGAAGACGGCCTGCTCGACCTGGATGAATACCGCACGCTTCTGGACCAAAGCCCGAAGCTGGTTTCGTTTGCGCACATGTCCAACGTTCTCGGCACGATCAACCCGGCGGCAGAGATGATCGCAGATGCGCATGCTGCCGGGGCCGTTACCCTGGTTGACGGTGCGCAGTCTGTGCCGCACTTCCCAACCGACGTGCAAGACCTGGATGTGGACTTCTTGGCCTTCTCGGCGCACAAGATGGTTGGCCCGACGGGCATCGGCATCCTGTATGGAAAGAAAGACTTGCTGGAAGAAATGCCCTCATTCTTGGGCGGCGGTGATATGATCAAGACCGTGCATTTGCGCGAATTTACGCCCAATGCCCTGCCGCACAAATTCGAGGCCGGGACTCCCCCTATCGCCGAGGCAATCGGTTTTGGCGCGGCTGTGGATTATCTGACGTCGGTTGGGATGGATGCCATCGCCGCGTATGAGCATGAGATAACGGAATACGCCCTTGAGCGATTGGAAGAAGTCCCGGGCTTGAAAGTGTTCGGGCCTAGCGCGCAGGATAAGGGCGGGGTAGCTGCGTTCACCTTCGATGGCGTGCATCCCCATGATGTGGCTCAAATCCTGGATAGGGATGGCATTGCCGTGCGCGCTGGCCATCACTGCGCCCAACCGCTGCATGAGAAATTCGGCATCACGGCCACATCCCGCGCCAGCTTCTACTTGTACAATACAAAAGAAGAAGTGGACAAACTGGTTGAAGGAATTTACAAAGTAAAAGAGATTTTTGGATAAATGTCTAACAAGTCTTAACGTCGTCTTACAGGTCTGTTGGTTAATTGTGACTTGTTAGACGTATCAGACTTGTCCGACCTGTGAGACTAATCATGGACGACCTCTACCGCGAACAGATCATAGAACGCTATAAAACCCCGCAGTATCGCGGCCATCTCGACCCGCACGATATCTACTTCGAGGATGACAACCCATTGTGTGGTGATCACATCGAGATCACTATTCGCGTGGACGGGAATGATGTAGTACAGGAAGCCGCCTTCGACGGTAAGGGTTGCGCCATCTCACAAGCCTCTGCGGATTTGCTAATTGAGTCTATTCATGGAAAATCGCTGGAGGAAGTCAAGTACATGAACAAGGAAGATGTTCTCGATTTACTTGGCATCGACCTTGGCCCCGTTCGCTTGAAGTGTGCCCTGCTTTCGCTCAAAGTGCTCAAGGCAGGTGTTTACGGCCTAGGGGAAGCAACCGACGATCTTGTGGATTGATTTTTCCCTTAGAGGGATAGGGCGTTGCACTGAGTTTATCGAAGTGTGAGGGATCATGTTTAACTACACTCAACTTAAAGATGAAAAAGTAGAATATTTCGAAACTGCCCCCGTGGACGACCTTCCCAACGGCGAGCGTTTGTTCGTTGACATTGGCGATAACCCGATTGTGATCTTCAACATCGCCGGACAGCTCTTCGCCATCGGCGATGTCTGCACCCACGATGATGGCCCGCTTGGTGACGGCGACCTGGAAGGGCACAACATCGTCTGTCCCCGTCACGGTGCGGAATTCGATGTGCAAACAGGGAAGGCGCTGTCCATGCCCGCAGTGGTGGACATCCCGGCTTATCCGGTCAGAATCGTGGATGGGATGATCGAGGTCGGGGTGACGAAAGAATAGTTTTTTCGCTGTCAAAGGGGGGTAATCCGTTTTATAAACCCTTTCAAATTTATCGAAAGATTGCAATGTATTTGTAGCCTCCTCAGCCGCAATCATGATTATACTGATAGCAGGATGAGCACTACAAACACCTACGATAAGATTTCACTCCTGCGACTTGCTTATAAAGGCCTGGATGACGAAGAGTTGCGAGAGATAGCAAAGCTGTCTCGGTTTTGCAGTTATCCGTCGGGCCATGTCTTGTGCCATGAAGGCGAATATGAGGATGTCATCTATGTGGTTGCCGAGGGCAGTGTGCTTATCACCCAGAAGATGAGCGAGGAAGAAGGGGAGCGTATCATCCGCTCTGGGGAGAAAGGCGACCTGATAGGCGAGATGGCGTTGATACAAAACGCACCGCGCGCAGCTACCGTCCGCACGACAACCGCATCCACCATGTTGGAGATGGAGAAAAAGGACTTCGAAACCATCCTCAGGAAGAGCCCGCGTATGGCCATCGATATCGTCCGTATCACGTTGGATCGCATCCGCGAAAACGACCAGAAAGCGATCGAGGAGTTGCAGCGAACGAACAAAGTCCTGCGTCACCTGGACCGCAACAAACTGGAATTCATCCAGGTCGCCGCGCATGAATTGCGCACCCCCGTGACTGTTATGAAGGGCTACGCCAGCATGTTGGGCTCATTCTCCGAGGTCAAAGCCAATGCTGCGTTGGTCGAAGCGCTCGAGGGGATCGACAAAGGCGCTGAACGTATGCACGATGTGGTAAATACGATGCTGGACGTCTCACGCATGGATACCGAAACCATAGAAGCTGCCGCTGTGCCAGTGTCGGTGCGACGGGTCATCAACAAGCTCGTGCATGGTTTTGAAGAGGCATCTTCCGAACGCGGGATCGAACTCACTGCCAGGCACGCAAACGACACCCCCAGCATCCATGCCGACCCTGCCATGATTCAAAAAGCGCTGTATCATCTTATCGTCAATGCGATCAAGTACACACCGGATGGTGGGAAAGTGATCGTCATCACGCGACCGGTCGTGATGGATGATCACGGGCCGGGCGTCGAGATCGCTGTCAAAGATACGGGCATCGGGCTGGACCCCGAACACCATGAATTGATCTTCGAAAAATTCTACCAAGTGGGTAGCGTTGCCATCCACTCATCGGGGAAAACGAAGTTCAAAGGCGGCGGACCGGGCCTGGGACTGGCGCTTGTGCGCGGCGTAGCCCGAACTCATGGGGGAAAAGTCTGGGTGGAAAGCGCGGGATGTGATGAAGTCAATTGTCCCGGTAGCACGTTTTATTTGCAGTTGCCGATTGACCCGCCAGGCAAAGAACAGAAATAATCGAAAACTCCCTGACTGCAATCAAGGAGTTTTCTGTTGAGAGTGATCTTATAATGCTTCGAATTCCTGCATGACGTTCTTATAGTTACAGGTGGGACATCCTTTCGATGATTCTGGCGGGATAGACGATTCTAGTATAGCCAAAATATCTCCAATCAACTCCAAAAAGGCCTCATCATCTCGCTGCACTTCCACCCAGGTGGTCTTGTTAACAAAAACAGCTTCATCATCCACTGACATTTCAAAGCGCTCCGGCGTAACGATGAACAATCCCAGCCTGCTGACCGGGGAGAGGTGCAAGGCATCGGAAGCCGGGTTCTCCAGCGCATAAGCATACGCGGATAGCTGACGACTGTAGAAGGCGGCATGCTCGTCTTTAGCATCGGACGTTTTGTAATCAATAACGCCGTAGCTGCCATCCTCGAACTCGATCACCGCATCGAAGCGACCGCGGATATAAGCCTGTGTGCTAACCCCGGGAACCGAGATAGACGCCGACTTCACATACTTCTCTTTGAGTTTCATCGTGCCCGGCGGAAGGTCGGGCGATATTTCGCTGGTGGGCTTATCCTGGTAGAAATTGCTGGTCAGGTTGGCCATCTTCCCGAAGATGCTGGGGAAGCCGCCGCGATACGCAATGTTGTATTTCACCTTGAGATAAAAACAGTGCTTGCAGCTATCCCACAGGAAGGTCAGGTCGGAGGGGCTGAGTTTGTACATGGGATTGATTGTACCGTATCTATTTCCTAAACCGATTCGAAAGTGTGGAACCATTCTAAAGTTGGTTGTATTCAAGCGTTAATAATTATATACTGGTATTAGTCAAATTGACCCAGTGGATCTGGGCCGGAAGGAGAAAAATCGTATGAAACGCAAACTGTTGATTGCTGCCGCTGTGCTGGCAGTAGGCTTTCTTGTGGCCACGCCTGCTTTTGGGATCACCTTTGGGGAACCAGATGGTGACAATCATCCCAATGTGGGTGCCATGATTGTTGAGCTGAATGGTGTCAAACGCCTATATTGCTCAGGGACGCTGATTTCACCGACCGTCTTCCTTACTGCAGCGCACTGCACGGTTGCTGCGTTTGCTCGCGGCGCTGACCCCCACGACACGTATGTGACATTTGATCCGGTTTGGGATGCAACTTCCACTCTGTATCGCGGAACATACCAACTCAATCCCAACTATGGTCATGACATGCATGACCTGCACGATGTGGCCGTCATCATCTTGGACGAGCCGATCACGGACATTACTCCGGCAACGCTGCCGGGAGCAGGGATGCTTGATGACATGAAAAAGGCTCATGAACTCAAGGACCAGCAGTTTGTTGCCGTTGGATATGGCAGGTTGCGGGACGACAAGACCGGCGGCCCGCATGCCATCGGAGATGCTGGCGAACGCTACTACGCTGAACAGACATTCCTGGCACTGAAGCCCTATTGGCTCCAGCTTTCGATGAACCCATCCACTGGCAGTGGCGGTACCTGCTACGGCGATTCCGGCGGCCCACATTTCCTGGGTGACATGGTTGTTTCGATCACTGTGACCGGCGATGCCTGGTGCCGCGCGACCGATGTGACCTACCGTATGGACACTGAATCCGCTCGTTCGTATCTTTCCCAGTTTGTGACACTACCATAAGGTTAAGCAACTGGTAAACAAGACAAATTGAGTTAATTGATTTTTCGCCAAAAAAATAAATGGCCTCGGGCAAGACAATGCCCGAAGCCATTTGCTTTCTGGATGATGATATTGAGTAATTTATTTGCAGGTTTCGAACTTCCCCACAACGCGCAAAATGTCGAATCCTTCGGCAAAGTCACGTTCCGCCAGCGCGCCATGACGTATCATCGTAGCGCGCAACAGCGCCGCATCGAAGTAGTATTTGTCATGATAGGTTTTGTACTGATTGAGCGCTTCGATCTTCTTGTCCACATCTTCTTCAGTAACTTCAACCATAAAGTGCGGGAAGAAGTTGTAGCTGGAGCGGACAACGTCGAAGCCCAAAACGGTCAGGCCGCGATAGGCGCGCAGGGCCTCCTGAGTCACCACGTTGTGGTCCTGGTGGATGTCGTTCTGGCTGTGACAGAAGATGATCTCGGGTTCGAACTCGCGCCGCAGCTTGAGCAGGTACTCCAGCACTTCCTGGCGCATGTCCGGGAATTTGCGCGTTTCGAAGGTCTCGATGATGTCATGGTCTTCGGAGACACCTAAAACCGCCATGCTGGCGCGGTGTTCCTCGACTACATTTTGCAATTGCGGATTTTTCTGGTTGTCGGAGAGAGTCGCGCACAGGATCTTGCTCTTGCCACGAATGTTGTGGATCAGCGCGCCTGCTCCCAACTCGATATCGTCGGGGTGAGCACCGAGGAAAAGAATGCGTTTACCGTAGAAGATCATAAAACACCATTTCTGGTGTCATTGCGAGCTCCGTAGGGTGTGGCAATCTCAGGTTCACAGGTTTCTTGAGATTGCTTCGTCGCTCTTCTCCTCGCAATGACATACGTGAAATTATTTTGTCGCCAGAATCCCGCCGACCACCTTGGTCATCACCAGCTTGCCATCGCGCTCGAACCAGCTATTCGCCACCGCTTCGATCTTCCCGATCAGGGCTTCGTACTCGTCCTTGCCGTTGAACATGGACGTCCACAGCTTGCGGTCTTCGGAGAGCGACGCGCGCACGTAGTCGATGAAGGGCTTGACTTCGGGGAAGGTGAGCGGATTTTCGAAGGTCAGCAGTTCGGTCTTGGAGAAGATGCCTTCGATGGTCTGGTAGATCGGGCCTTTGAAGCGGCTGGAGCCGGGCATGGGCGGGATGGCTTGCCCGGTGGCTTCCTTGATGATCTCATAGAACATCTGCTTGTTCTCAGGCAATGGGCCGGTCACGAACAGCCGTCCGCCGGGTTTCCCCGATGCAGGGTTGGGGCTTCGAAGCACTCGGTGCGCCTCAGCAAATGTGAAGTCCAGGTCTGATGCGTAGTAGATGGCAAAAGCGGAAGAGAGCAGGTCGAAGGTGTAATCCGCAAACTCGAACGGTTTGTTGAAGTCCAAAAACTGGAAGCTGATGTTCTTGTCGCCGCGCTCGGCTAGTTTTGCGCGTGCTTTATCAAGCAGTTCTTCCGAGAAATCGCCGCCGACGATCTCGGCCTTACGGTCGGTGTGGTCGCTGAACAGGAAACACTGCTTGCCTGCGCCGCAGCCTACGTCTAAAATCTTGAACTCGGGCTTGGGCTGGAGCACTTCCATATTCCATTCGTCGATATTGCGTGCGCCGTATTTTTCGTGGATGTCGATGCGCACCAAAAGGTCTTTGCTGGTTTCCTGATAATTGATTTCCATTTATATCTCCATAAAAGGGGGTGGGATGGATTATAGTCCGTTGAAAGTCATAATTCAAGGGCTGAATTTTGAACGGCTCTCACAACTTGTGCTAAAATGACGCCCAACAAATTATATCTTGATTGGATACAACGATGAAAAACGTTATCAAATCAGTCAAAGGCACGCGCGACTTTTATCCGGAATTGATGGCGGTCCGCAACTGGTTGTATGAGACGATCAGGGAGGTAGCAGAATCGTTCGGATACCAGGAATGGGAAGCGCCTCTTCTCGAGACCTTGGACCTGTATGCCGCTAAATCGGGCGAGGAACTTGTCAAGGAGCAGTCTTACGTTTTCACCGACCGCGGCGGCGACGAGATCACCCTGCGCCCCGAATTGACCCCGTCTTTGGCGCGCTTGATCGCCCAGAAGCAGCAGCAGTTGACCTTCCCGCTGCGCTGGTGGTCGTGGGGCCCGTTCTGGCGATATGAGCGACCGCAAAAAGGACGCACGCGCGAGTTCTTCCAGTGGAATGTGGACATGCTCGGCCCTAACACGCCCGAAGCGGACGCGGAGAATGTGGCCGTGCTGGCTACCTTCTTCCAGCGCGTTGGGTTGACCCCGAACGAGGTCATAATCCTGGTTAATGACCGGCGGTTGATCGATGCTCAGTTCGATAAATTCAATGTAGCCCAGGAAATGCGCCCAGCAGTTTCATCCTGGATTGATCGGCGCGAGAAGTTGTCTCCTGATTCCTGGGAAGAATACGGGAAAGAGATTGGCCTGACTGATTCTCAACTGGAGAATTTGAAGGCCATGTTAAACGATAAGGAATTATGGAAGCAATCGCCGGAGCAGGTTCGTTTCTACCAAGCCATCGAAGCGCTTGGGCTGAGGCATTTCGTGCAGTTCGACCCATCCATTATGCGCGGACTGCTGTACTACACCGGCACGGTCTTCGAAGCCTGGGAAGTGGGCGGTGAGATCCGACGTTCCATCCTGGGCGGCGGGCGCTATGACAATTTACTGGCTGACGTGGGCGGCGATTCGCTTCCAGCCGTCGGCTTCGCGATGGGGGACGTGGTCATCACCCTGCTGCTTGAAAAATACGGGCTGCTGCCCAATGATTTAGATGTCAACCCGGCTCCGGTGTTGGTGACCGTGTTTGACGAAGAACGCCAACTGGCATCGTTGGGCCTGGCGGCCAAATTGCGGAGTGCGAGCTTGAAGGTGGTCGTGTATCCCGAGGCAGCCAAGCTGGGCAAACAGTTCAAGTATGCCGACCGAATCGGGGCTAAAGTCACGCTCGTGATCGGGCCCGACGAAGCGGAAAACGGCCAGGTGACGGTCAAGAATTTGATAAGCGGTGAGCAGGTTATTGTATCGCAGGATGTGGTCGCAGATGTTATTCGCGGCATCCTTGATGACAGTCCATCCTAATGGTATAATCCGCCCGCTCAATATGGTGCCTGTAGCTCAATAGGCAGAGCGCCACACTGTGGATGTTGTGCTCAACATGGTGGATGTAGCTCAATGGCAGAGCGTCGCACTGTGGATGCGAATGTTGAGGGTTCGAGCCCCTTCATCCACCCCTAGAAAGACCTGGAATAAAAAAAATTCCAGGTCTTTTGATTTTAAAATCTTAATCGTTTTTGAAAAGCGACGGAAAATAGACGGAACTGGAAGTGAGTTAGAGATGAAAACTTGTACTAAATGTGGCGAAACCTTACCAAAAAGTGAATTTTCCTGGAGCATTCCTGGTGTAAAAAGGCACTCAAGGTGCAAACCCTGCCGTGCCGAAGACCGAATGGATTACTACGAAAGAAACAAAGAAAAAGAACTAAAGTACAAATGGGAACGTCAGAAAATAAAACGTGGGGAAGCACGAGAGTATGTCAACTCTATCAAAAGTAATACTTCCTGTGCCGACTGTGGGTATGATGATCCTGAAGCGCTGACCTTCGACCATGTACGAGGCAAAAAGAAAATGAACATCTCTCAGATGGTAAATCAGGGATACAGTAAAGATGCTCTTGATGATGAAATGAGTAAGACTGAAATCGTTTGTGGTAATTGCCATATCAAACGGGAAAAGAGAAGAAGGAAATAATCGGGCGGGTAAAAATTAGTGCAGGAATTGCTCGGAATGTCCTTATTTGTATTTGCCAAAACTTGACCTGACAAACAGTGTCAGAGTAAGTTCAACAAAGCAATTTTAGCCCACAGCCAGGGTAAAGGCTAAAATTGCTTTGCCTTCATTGAAATGCGACTCAAAATACTGTTCAACTAGTCAACACGAGTTCGCACACTGTCTGTAAGATCAAATGTAACTTTCTACATATAAATACAGGCTGATAAATTGCTAATTTTTCTTGACACTCCCAACTCCCGCAATATACTAATTATAAAGAGAACTGGAGATTATTTTGAACAGCAA
>Ga0209536_100017583_pt1 | contig 10120 bp, 7 predicted proteins | sample DeeMarSeWOR28_12_FD_187461 | JGI IMG/M metagenome (GOLD analysis project Ga0209536, IMG submission 187461) | Marine sediment microbial communities from White Oak River estuary, North Carolina - WOR-2-8_12 (SPAdes) (version 2) | ecosystem: Environmental > Aquatic > Marine > Intertidal zone >... | reverse complement strand
CCCTGCCCACGATTACGTGCTCAAATGCTCGCACACCTTCAACATCCTCGATACGCGCGGCGCCATCGGCGTGACTGAGCGCCAGGGCTACTTCCGTCGTATGCGCGGGTTGGCGAGGAAGGTGGCGGAGGCGTATTTGGAGCAGCGCAAGGAACTTGAGTATCCATTGCTAAAGCAGACCGAAGACCGAGGACGGAAGACCGCTCTTGCTACTCCGTCGTCGGTCATCGGTCCTCAGTCCTTCTTGCTTGAAATCGGTGTCGAAGAGTTACCTCACTCCGATGTGGAAGCCATGCTGGATCAGCTCCGCGAGCGCGTCCCGACCTGGCTGGATGAGCTGCGCCTGGAACATGGTCCCGTGCGCGTTGAAGCCACCCCCCGTCGTGCTGCCGTTTTCGTAGAGTCTCTCAGCCCCGGCCAGCCCAACCTCGAAGAACTGGCCAAAGGCCCGCCCGCTGAGCGCGCTTTCGATGCAGACGGGAATCCCACCAAAGCCGCCCAGGGATTCGCGCGAGGCAAAGGCGTGGACGTATCCGCGCTCGAAACCCGTGAGATCGACGGCGGGGAATACGTGGTGGCCGTGGTCAAACAGACCGGCCGTCCCGCCCCCGAAGTGTTAGCCGAAGCCCTGCCTGGATTGGTAGCTGGCATTAACTTTAAGAAATCGATGAGATGGAACGAAAGCGGTGTGGCTTTCTCACGCCCCATCCGCTGGTACGTCTCCATGCTGGGTGAAACTGTCATCCCGTTTGAGTATGCAGGTGTGGTCGCTGGCAATGTCACGCGTGGCTTGCGCCCGTATGACTCACCTGAGATCGAAATCCCCTCGGCGGATAAATATTTTGACACCATCCGCGAGGCGGGTATCGTCATCGATACCGAAGAGCGCAAAGCCTCCATCGTCGAACAAGTTAAACAGGCCGCCGACCTGGTTAAAGGTGAAGCTATCATCGAAGAAGAGTTGCTGTCTGAAGTAGCAAACCTGATCGAAATGCCGACCGCCGTCATGGGCGGCTTTCCGGCTGAATATCTTGAACTCCCGCGCGATGTGCTAATTTCGGTCATGAAGAAACATCAAAGATACTTTCCGGTTGAAAGTGTAAAGTTGAAGGATAAAGGTCAACCTGCAAACCTTCAACCTTCAACCTTATTACCGTACTTCATCGCCATCCGTAACGGCGACGACCTGCACATCGATATCGTCCGCGAAGGGAACGAACATGTCCTCAACGCGCGCTTCGCTGATGCAGACTTCTTCGTCCGCGAAGACATCAAGAAACCGTTGGAAGAGTATCGTCCAGAACTTAGCACACTCATCTTCCAGACAGAACTCGGTTCTATGCTCGATAAATCTGAGCGTATGGTCAAATTCGTCGAAGATCTGATTCCGATGCTCGGCCTCGAAGCCGACGAAGCTGTCTTTGCCCGCCGGGCGGCCTTCCTGGCCAAAGCAGACCTGACCACCCAGATGGTCACAGAGATGACTTCCCTGCAGGGCATCATCGGTCGCGAGTACGCACTGCGTTCCAGCGAAGCACCCGGCATCGCAGATGCGATTGGCGAGCAATATAAATCTGTGCCACAAACGAAGCCTGGTTTAGCCGTTGCCCTGGCTGACCGCATCGACTCGCTCGTCGGCCTGTTCGCGGCGGGTTTGGCTCCCACCGGCGCCAAAGATCCGTTTGCGCTGCGCCGCGCCGCGATTAGCACCGTCCAGCCATTGATCGAACACGACCTTGATTTTGACCTGCGCGAAGCTGTGGCGAAAGCTGCCAAGTTGCAGCCTGTTGAAGTGAGTGATGAAGTCCAAACGCAGGTGCTCGATTTCATTGCGGGACGCCTGTCAGTGGTGTTGAAAGAATCGTATCGGTATGATATTGTCGATGCCGTGTTAGCGGCACAATCCGTCAACCCGGCGGGTGCAGCTCGGGCGGTGAAGCAGCTTCAGGGGTGGGTAGAACGGGATGACTGGGATGAGATATTGCCCGGTTATGCGCGCTGCGTCCGCATTACGCGCGATCAGAAGCAGGTCTTCGAAGTCGATTCGAAAGTCTTCGTTGAAGAGTCCGAAAAGGAACTGTACGAAGCCCTCAGTGGGCATCCTTCCAGTTTTGAGGATGTGGATGGGTTCCTGGATGTAGTTGAGAAACTGATCCCGGCTATCAATGAATTCTTTGACAATGTGCTCGTCATGGCCGAAGAGGTGACTTTGAAGGAAAATCGCCTGGGGTTGGTGCAAAAGATTGCGGGTCTGGCGGACGGGATCGCTGACATGAGCAAACTTGAAGGCTTCTAAAATAAAAACGGGACTGGTTTGTAGCCAGTCCCAAACTTTTTATGGGGAGATATTTTTTATATGTTCGAGGCGGCGTCCTCGCCGCCGGGAAGAGTGCTCCAGTAGGGGTAAGGCGATGGGAGCATTTTTTCATCGGTCTTCGGTCTATTCAAACCCATCCATATAAACTTTGATTTCAGGCAGTGCCGTCATTTTCTCGAAGAAGAAGTTGTTGACCAGGTTCTTCACCTCGGCGCGCGAGGCCTCTGTATCGGCGTTCAGGGCCTGACCGCTTTCCTGTTTATCCAGGCCCCGGCGCAGCGCCATCAGTTGCTTGACCACGATGGCTTCTTCGTCCCCTTCCAACGCTTCGATCACTGACATGATGAGTTGATCAGCCTGGTCGCGGACAGTGCTCATCGGGATACCTGAATTGGGATGGCTGCATTCTTCGATCGTGCGCATCAACGCCCAGACCTGGTACAGCATCGAACTTGGCTCATCAAATAACTCGCGGATGAAGGCTGCTTCCTCATAACGCCCCGTTAGACGGAAGATGTTGTACATGCGCTTGGCGGCTTTGCCATAGTTGATATCTTTGGTCAGGTACTTGTTGACTTCTTTTTCTAACTGTCCGACGTAATCATCTAACGCATCTGCTGAGACGTGTTGAGCCAGTTTCGAGAAGATCGGGACCGAATCAGCCTCGAGGTAGACTTCCTGAAAATACGGATCGAGATACCCGTCCAGCGGTGTGATGGTCCCATCCGGCGCTTCCCACGTGGCATCCAGCATGTTACTGGCATTGACCAGTTCCCCGCGCACCCCATCTGAAACCACCCAATCTAACTTGTTCCAACCGGGTTCGAGCATCACATCCTCCCAGCGGATGACGACTGTCTGCCCATCCGGCAGCATTACATCGAACTCGCCATCTTCAATATCATCTGGCGACCATGAAATCGGGCTGCCCTTGGATTTAGATTTTCCATCCCGGACCACATCCATCGGGTAGGAACCAAACTTGACTTCCATCAGCAGGTAATTCGGGCCTTTGGCTGTTTCTGTCGCTTTCTCACGGATCAGGTCGGCCAGAATTTTGCAGGCAGATTCGCGCGTGTCGGCGATGATGTTGATGCGTTCGAAATAGTCTGCATCGCCGGGATAGGTTTGGATCTTTGATTGGGCTGCCGAGCCGGAGAGTGCCAGCGCGGTCTCGACTTTCCCGGGCACATCTTTGAACTCGACCAGTTGTCCAAGTTTACGGAAGTGTTCCAGGTCTTCATCGCTGAAATCCAGCATGGAAACCTTGTGCCCGAAGACGCCGGTGCGTTCATCATGCACAATGCTGCTTTCACCTTGCTCAGCGGCCATGGCGGTTAACCATTGTAGAGCTTCCTCTTCGTCCATTTCCACGCCCAGGCGCCGGGCGGATTCGATGATGCGTTGCAGGTCTTCTTTTGGGGTTGGATGGGTCATTTTATTCTCCTCTGGCTTTCTCTAACATTTTTTTGAACAACACTGCCTGGTCGAGCGCATCTTGTAAGGCGTTATGCGTTAAAGGATGGTCAATTTGGTAATAATTTGTTACCTTTTCAAAACCGGTATCACCCCATGCCACGCCGCGTGCACCCATAAAAAAGGCCTTCATATCCAGCGCACTGTGCCCGAAGGGATTATGCCCCAGGTAGCGGTGGAAATAGTCATTGACGAACATCCAGTCGAAGGGTGCGTTGAAGGCCACGAAAATGGGCCTGCTATTCTTCGGCGTAACTTTCTTTACCCAATCTGCAAATTGCTTCATAGCCTGCTCCGGCGGGATACCATTCTCGCGGAGTGCTTCCATGCTCAGTCCACTGACCTGCAGGGCTTCAGGCAAAACAGCTTCCCGATCTGGTTGTATCTCCACATAAAACGTATCAACCGGTTCAGTGATTGTGCAAGCGCCAATCGAAAGCATCGCAAACTGGCCGGGGTTGGGCCCAGCGGTTTCAATGTCAACGGAGATGTATATTTCATTTTTAGGAAGGGGCATATTGCACTCCAGGATCATGGTCATTGTACCCAACTTCATTAGAAAGTTGCCAAAATCTCCCAATCGAGTCTATAATTCTCTTACGCATGTCCACCATTGACGAAGTCAAAGCCCGCATTGATATTGTTGACCTGGCAACCGAGGCCGGGGTGAAACTGCGCAAATCCGGAAGCAGCTATTCTGGCTTTTGCCCGTTCCATGATAACAAGCGTACACCTGCTTTCGTGGTCTGGCCAGCGACTGGCACTTGGAAGTGTTTTGGTCAGTGCAACGAGGGCGGCGACATCTTCCGCTTCGTGATGAAGAAGGAAGGCTGGGATTTCAAAGAAGCCCTGCGTAATTTAGCAGAACGCGCCGGGGTGGAACTCCAGGAATATACGCCGCAGCAGGAGGCACAACGAGAAGTCTACGATACCCTGCGCGCCTTGCTCGAAGAAGCGGTACTTTACTATCGCAATCACCTGCTCCAAAACCTGGACGTGTTGGACTACCTGCACGAAAAACGTGGACTGACAGACGCCACTATCGAAACTTTTGGCCTGGGTTATGCCCCGAGGGGCTGGGATACTGCCCTAAAACACTTCACCGAACGCGGCTACTCTGAGCAGGATTTAATTGACTGCGGTCTGCTCACCGTCCGCGAAGATGACGACAAAATCTACGACCGCTTCCGCCACCGTTTAATGATCCCCATCCGTGATGAGCGCGGGCGCATGGCCGGATTCGGCGCGCGTGCGCTCGAAGATGAGCAGATGCCCAAATATCTCAACTCGCCGCAGACGGCGATATTTGACAAAGGTCGCCTGCTGTACGGCCTTGACCGCGCCCGTAAGCCCATCCGCGTAGCCGATCAGGTGGTGATCGTAGAAGGTTATCTGGACGTTATCGCGCCGCATCAGGCCGGATTTGAGAACGTGGTCTCGCCGATGGGCACCGCGTTGACGGAAGACCAACTGCGTTTGCTTAAACGTTTCTCGCGCAAGATCGTGCTGGCGCTCGACCCGGACGCCGCCGGTCAAAAAGCCATCCTGCGCGGTTTGGATGCCGCCCGTTCGGCGATGGATCGCGAAGGTGAATTGCGCTTCGATGCGCGCGGCCTGCTGCGCAATGAAGCCCGTTTGCAGGCCGATCTGCGTGTGGCCTCCCTGCCCGATGAGCTTGACCCGGATGAGATCATCGCGCGCGACCCTGAAGAATGGGCGCGCCTGATCGAAGCTGCCAAACCTATCGTCACGCACGTGATGGAAACTCTGGCAGAAGGGCAAGATTTACAGGATCCCAAGGTCAAGTCCAGTATCGCGGCGCAGGTGACGCCCTTGATCGAGGACTTGCCCAATCCCGTTGAACGTGACACCTATCGCCAGCAGTTGGCGCGCTTTCTCAAGGTAGATGAACGCTCTTTAATCGGTGGGCAGGCACAGGGTCCGCGGGTGAGGCGGCCGAGACGTCGCCCGGATGCAGAGCCACAAAAAGTCGAAGTCCAGGTTCTAAAAACAGTCAGCCCATCCTATCGAACAGAAATACACTGTTTAGGTGTGCTTTTCCGCAAGCCTGAGCTTCTGAACCGCCTCGACCGTCAGTTGCAGGAGGCCGGTTTGCAGCGACTCATAAATGAAGATTTCGGGTATACTGACCATCAGATGCTGTTAGACCTTATCCGCGGATCGTTGGAGCAGGATAAACTGGATCATCATCAATTTGTGGTGGAACATTTGTCTGAAGCGCTTCAGGATTTGGCGGGTGAACTGCTAAAGCAAACTGAAACGCTTGACCCCATTGAGGAACGTCTATTGGAGGAATTACAGCGCAGCATCATCAAGCTCCGCCGAATGGGGTTGAACGAAAGCCTGAACCAATTGCGCTTTATGCTGGAGGATGCTCAACAGCAGGGTGATTTAAGAGCAACCGCATACCAGGAACAGGTGTTGCAACATACAAGATTATTAAGAGATCTGGACCAAGCCGGAAGAAAATTGTCTCTACGTCGAATCGAATAAAGCATGAAACGCAAAGCCAACTCAAAGCCAACCAAACGCTCTCCGCGCACCCCCCAGCCTAAAGATAGAACCCAGGAAGTGGAGCGGGACGCATCTCCTATTAAAGAGGCTGTAGAGGAAGATCGTTTGAACAGGGATGCTGTCGAGGAGATCATTGAGCCAGATGATGAAAGCCTGGCTCAAGAAGAGGAACTCGACGACGACGAGGATCTTCTCGATGTAAAAAAGACTCCCCAGTTGGCGGCTGAACTATCCGAAGACCCGGTGCGCCTGTACCTACGCGAGATCGGCCTGGTCAAGTTGCTGGATTCTGATAGCGAGTTCCGTTTGGCGACGCTGATCGAAGCAGACCGATTGATCGCAGCTTTTTTGCGTCGTCCACAGCGCCGCGGAGTCACTGTTTCGTGCGGTATTTATCGCGCAGTTGTCAGCGAGTTACTCACTGCGTGGGAGCGATTGGAAGATGATGCCAGGCGCCTAAAAACGGATATGCCTGATCTCGCGCTGATGCTGACCGAAGCCCAAACCCTGAAACATGGCTGGCAAATAGAAGAACCTTCCTATTTGCGTGCTTATCTTGATAATGGCCTGTGGGGGCAGGATCCTACCTGGGACAGCATGGTACGCAAAGCGTTCACTGTCTTTATGTGCCTGAACCTGTTACCTGCTTCCTTTGCAGACTGGTTGTTAAGTCACCTCCAACAGCATAATAAATTACCGACCGGGCGCACGTTCCAGCGCAATATCCCGGACGATTCGATCCTGGATGAGGAGCTTACTTCCGTTGAACTACGGGCAGATGAGGCCAACAATGCTTTGATCCGCGCGAACCTGCGCCTGGTGGTCAGCGTAGCCAAGCGCTATCTCGGGCGCGGCATCTCATTTCTGGATTTAATCCAGGAAGGCAATCTTGGTCTGTTGCGCGCGGTGGGCAAGTTCGACCCGCGCCGAGGCTTTAAATTCAGCACCTATGCTACCTGGTGGATACGCCAGTCTATCAACCGCTCGATTGCCGAGCAGGCGCGTACGATCCGCATCCCGGTGCATTTGTTCGAGTCGATCACACGCATCCTGCGCGCCCAACGCCAATTGACCCAGGAACTGGGGCGTGACCCCACCAATGAGGAACTGGCGCTTGAAGTGGGTTACCTGCCCGCTACAGATGTACAGGATATTTTGCGGGCAAAAGCCAACGATAATCCCCTTGATCCGGCCTTACAACGTCGCTGGGAATATGCCACTCAGAAAGTGGACCGTGTGTTGCGTTCTGCCGAAGAGCCAGTCTCGCTGGAAGGGCCGGTTGGCGGCGGCGATGATGCCAGTCAACTGGGTGATTTCATTGAAGATGAAGATGCCCTTGAGCCACTGGATGCAGCCTCGCGCGAGATGTTACGCGAGCAGGTGCAGACTGCGCTCACCGCACTCTCAGACCGAGAACGCCAAGTGTTGGAACTACGCTTTGGTCTATTAGATGGTAAAGATCACACCCTCGAAGAGGTCAGCCGCTATTTCAACGTCACGCGGGAACGCATCCGACAGATCGAGGCCAAGGCATTGCGCAAGCTGCGTCATCCTACGCGCAGCAGGCACTTGCGAGATTATTTAGGATAACATTATTGTAGGGCTGGATGGTCATCTGCTCCTGATTTTTTGTCATTTGTAAAGTGACCCCTGTCCTGTTTATTTGTGAAAATTGACACATTGTCTGGCCTGTAAAAAGGCCTTATGATATACTTTCTTGCCGGCGTGCAAGTCTAACGCTAAAGAGGTGCCTATGCTGCTTGAGTATCTTGCTATTGCCGTTCTGATCGTTCTCGCAACCCTGGTTGCGCTAATTGCGATTGGTCTGGGGGGATTGTTCGGGCCAAAGAAAAAGACAGAACGTAAGTCTATGCCCTACGAATCAGGTATGACACCATACGGTCCGGGTACGCGCCGTATGCCTGTCCGCTTTTACCTGATCGCTGTGCTGTTTATCCTTTTTGATATTGAAGTTGTTTTCTTCCTCCCCTGGGCGATTGTCTTCAGGAAACTCGGATTGTTCGGGTTGATCGAGATGATCGTCTTTATTGTTATCTTACTGGTAGGCTACGTGTATGCGTGGAAGAAAGGAGCCCTGGAATGGGAGTAGAACAAAAACTCGGTAATATGGGTGTGGTGACCACAACGCTTGAACAGGTTGTCAACTGGTCACGCACGCGCGCCATGTGGCCGATGCTATTTGGGCTTGCCTGCTGCGCCATCGAAATGATGTCGGCGCAGGCTGCTGATTATGATATGAGCCGCTTCGGTATGGAACTGATGCGTGCCAGCCCTCGCCAATCTGACCTGATGATCGTAGCCGGGCGTGTTTCCCGCAAGATAGGGCCCGTGCTGCGCCGTCTATATGACCAGATGCCCGAACCAAAATGGGTACTGGCGATGGGTGATTGCGCTTCTTGTGGCGGAGTCTTCAATAACTATGCAATTCATCAAGGTGTGGACGAAGTTGTGCCGGTGGACGTATACGTAGCTGGCTGCCCCCCGCGCCCTGAAGCCCTGATCCATGGTGTTGTGACGTTATACGAGAAGGTATACGGCGAAAAATTCACAGATTACGCGGACGCGTAAGGAAACCGCGAGATTTTATGGACAACAAACTCGAAAAAATCGTCCAGGCTTTGCAAAAGGACTTTGACGCATCCTTCGAAGAGTTCCGGGGTGAAGTGCACGTTTTCGTTCAGTCCGAGCAAATCGTAGAGGTGATTACAGCATTGCGTGACACGCATAGTTTTGAACTGATGTCAGCGCTGACAGCTGTGGATTACTGGCCGCAAGAAGAGCCGCGCTTCCATATCGTCTATCAGATGACGTCGATAGCGAATAACCTCTCATTACAGGTACGCGTTCCGTTAGCGGCGACCAGCCCTAAGGTCCCGACCGTGAGCGGTGTTTTTGCGTCCGCTAACTGGCGTGAGCGTGAACTCTGGGATATGTTCGGTATCCAATTTGATGGCCATCCTGATCCCCGTCGCATTTTGATGCCGCAGGATTGGGAAGGTCATCCGCTGCGTAAAGATTATCCGTTGGGCTATGAAGAGCCGCAGTTCACTTTCAACTTCGATGAAATTGACCTGCGCAAGCCCTACGCGAAGGAATAGTTATGGCTCAGTTAGAAGAAGTAACCGTTGATGAACTGAAGCATCTGGTTTCAGACCGCGCCATCGAAGGCGAGACCATGCTGCTCAACATGGGTCCGCAGCACCCGGCCACACATGGTGTGCTGCGTTTGCTGCTGGAACTGGATGGCGAGATCGTGCTGAACTGCATTCCAGATGTCGGCTTCCTGCATACCGGTATCGAAAAGAACATGGAAGCCAAAACCTACCAGAAGGCCGAAGTAATGACCGACCGCTTGGATTATATGAACACGGTCGGCAATAACCTGGCTTACTGCATGGCGGTGGAAAAGCTGGTGGATCTGGATGTGCCGCCGCGTGCTCAGGCTTTGCGCGTCATCCTGACCGAACTAAAGCGTCTCTCTTCGCATCTGGTCTGGATTGGCACACACGCGCTCGACCTGGCGGCCATGTCCATGTTCATGTACTCCTTCCGCGAGCGCGAGATTATCCTGGACATCCTTGAGCTGGTTTCCGGCCAGCGCATGATGACCACCTATATTCGCCCTGGTGGCGTGTGGCGCGATGTGCCGGTGGAATTCGAAGATGCAGTGCGCTCCTTCTTGAAGATGTTCCCGAAACGGATCGACGAATACGAAGCTCTGTTGACGAAGAACCCACTTCTTCTCGACCGTTTGCTTGGTATTGGCTACCT
>Ga0209536_100017581_pt1 | contig 10120 bp, 8 predicted proteins | sample DeeMarSeWOR28_12_FD_187461 | JGI IMG/M metagenome (GOLD analysis project Ga0209536, IMG submission 187461) | Marine sediment microbial communities from White Oak River estuary, North Carolina - WOR-2-8_12 (SPAdes) (version 2) | ecosystem: Environmental > Aquatic > Marine > Intertidal zone >... | reverse complement strand
TTAAACCCGCCAGCCCTGCGCCCAAAATTATTAGATCGTGAGTGAACACATCGGCCATGCAACGCCCCCTCTCTGTCCCGGCACACTATCACCAGGACAACGGCAAGCAACAGTACACGTCAAGAATGCCCGGATTCCGTGCCTTTCATTCGTAATTGAAATGAAAGCCCTCCTCGTACAAGAGCATTTCCCTAGTACTATGGATGAGCCGCACCACATTAACACACCTTTATTCTGGCAGCCAATCGAATATTGAATCCGCGATCGTTTCATAGATCAGGTTGACAAGTTGTTCAATTATTTTTTATTTGGAGATGTTTTATTTTGACGTTGTAGGGGCAAACCTTCCGCCTTCGCCTAAGCCGAATCTACGCTTCGGCCGGGCTACGCCTGACAAGTCGGCGGACAAGTTGGTGTACGCCCTTACAGAAAAATTAGTGAATTTGATTAACGCCGGGCATAGCTTTCAAGGCCGGCTGAAAGGACGCGGATTGCCTCCTCAATATCGTTTTTGTTGAGAACATAGGCAAACCTTGCCTGTTGCCGCCCCTGGAATTGCTGCATGTAAAATCCCGCGGCCGGCGCAATAAAGACAGTCTTCCCGTTGTGTGAAAATTCACCCAGCATATAAGCTGCAAAATCATCCGCATCTGCAACGGGAAGCTGCACTACGGTATAGAAGGCTCCTTGGGGTTTGTGCGCAATAACGCCGGGAATATCCTTTAAGTTGGAATAGAGCGCATCGCGGCGGATCCGGAATTCATTCTTAACCCCTTCCAGAAAATCGTCCTTAATATTCTCCAGCATATAGGCTGACGCGAATTGACTCATTGTAGGGGCCGCCAGACGAGCCTGCGCAAATTTCAGCGTCATTGCCAACACCTCTTCGTTTGTTGTAAGGAGGCATCCGACCCGTGCGCCGCACAGGCTGAAACGCTTGGACAGGCTGTCGATGACAATAACCCGGTTGCTTTCCGATTCCAGGTTAAAAATTGAAAATGGTTCCAAATCATCATAAACAAATTCACGGTATGTCTCATCGAGGATTAAAAACAGATTGTGTTCCTCGCAGAGATCGAAAAGCAGCCGTAGTTCTTCCCTGCTGCATACTGTCCCGGTCGGATTATTCGGGCTGCATAAAAGAATGGCCCGTGTCCGGTCGGTGATCTTGCCCGCAATACTGGAACGGGCCGGCAAGGCAAAATTGTTGTCCATGTCACTTAAAACCGGAACCAGGTGAATACCGGAGATTGTGGCGAATCCGAGATAATTCGCGTATGTTGGATCGAAAATGATGATTTCATCGCCTGGATCGCAGCAGGCCATAAAAGTGAACATGAGCGCTTCACTGGCTCCGACGGTAATAAGGAACTGTTCCGGGCGGGTATGGATTCCCAGGGTTCTATTGATGTACTTCGACCAGGCCTTGCATAAATTTTCGTTTCCCTGGGATTCCTCGTAGGCAACAACCTCCTCATCAAACAAACGCAAACCGTCAAAATACTCACGAGGGGATTTGATATCCGGCTGGCCAATATTCAGTTTATAAATATGGGTTCCCGCCTTTTTCGCTTGGATCGCCAGATGAGCTAATTTGCGAATGGGTGACTGGGGTGTATTCCGAGCTCTATCAGAAAGTGCCGTTTCAGGCATGGGAAACCTCCATTAACTTAAATAAACAGTAGTACCCTGCTCCGAGAATGCAGGAAGTGCCTGGTTGACAGCAAATGCTTTGGTTCTCGTCGTTTCCCGTTTCAGGTTCCCCGTTTCCCGTTAAAAATTTCGGTGCAGCAAATAAGAACGATTGAAAACCAGATCTCCGCAAAACGCCTGGACCGGAGCCCACTCCCGCAACACGGTTTCGAACCGGATACAACAAAGCCCGCAAAGCAATCATACAGCAAACAGGACCGGAATTCGAATTTGTTATCCCTGTCTTGCATCCTTGCCCGCATTTCTCACTTAGTACTGGATTCCGGCACCAAGGTTCGCACTATTCCGCCTAATATTTTGATACTCTTGACAATACACCCCTGAAAAAGGTATAGGTAAATGCTTATATCTCTGATGATTCAAGGAATATGGACCTTTGGATTTGCCTCACCGAACGTTTCAAAATAGCACAGGTCGGCTGCTCTCTGTTCCATATCGATTCGCAATCATATTTTTAGCAATAAAATTCGGTCCCTGCCCCGCATTTTAAGGGTTCGGGTCTATTTCAGGAGGAATGCATGTCATTAAACGCCAACAACAACCATCCAGAATCAGGAAATTCTTCGGATCCGGAAGAGCTTTCCGGCACGGGGAAAGTTCCTGTGGCCGGAGCCATGGAGGAAGAGGCCAGTTTTGAAACTCTCCTGGAGGCGTATGAAGGAAGAACGCAGAGCTTTTCCGAAGGGGAAGTCATTAAAGGCAAGGTCATCGCGATTTCCGGAGGTGGTGTTATTGTTGATGTTGGATTCAAATCTGAAGGGATTATTCCAATTGAGCAGTTCATGGATGATCGCGGCCAGGTTACAGTCAAGGTAGGCGATACCGTAGATGTGTTCCTGGAGCAAACGGAAGATTCAAACGGATATGTAGTCCTTTCCAGGGAAAAAGCGGAACGGATGAAAGTCTGGGATGAAATCGAACTCGCATACCAGGAAGGTACCATTGTGAAAGGGCAGGTTATCGAACGCATCAAGGGCGGTCTGGCCGTTGATATCGGCGTTCGGGCCTTTTTACCCGGCTCACAAATTGACGTACGGCCTGTACGCAACCTGGACAGTCTTCGCGGTGAAGAATTCGAAATGCGGGTCATCAAGGTGAATAAAAAGCGAGGGAATATCGTGCTGTCCCGCAAGGCGGTCCTCGAAGAATCCATGAAGGAAGAAAAAGAAAAAACCCTGGAGATTCTGGAAAGCGGCAAAGTAATGGAGGGCATCGTCAAAAACATTACCGATTATGGTGCCTTCATTGATCTTGGCGGCGTTGACGGGCTTTTGCATATTACAGATATGTCCTGGGGCCGGGTAAACCATCCCTCCGAACTTTTTAACGTTGGAGACAAGATCCAGGTGAAGGTTATTAAGTTCAGCAAAGAAGACGGACGAGTCTCGCTGGGCTACAAGCAAATGACAGAGGATCCGTGGCTTCACGCCGATATGCGCTATCCTAAAAATATGCGCGTTCAGGGTAAGGTCGTCAGTCTCACCGATTACGGCGCCTTCATAGAACTTGAACCCGGTGTTGAAGGCTTGATCCACATCTCCGAGATGACATGGAACAAACGGGTGAAGCACCCTTCGAAAATCCTAAATGTCGGAGATCCTGTTGAAGCGGTCGTTCTGGATATCGATATTGAATCCAGGCGCATTTCTCTAGGTTTAAAGCAGACCGAGCCGAATCCCTGGGATGTCATAGAAGAAACCTATGCCCCCGGAACGGTGATCACCGGAAAAGTCCGAAATATCACCGATTTTGGAGCTTTTATCGAAGTGGAAGAAGGCATCGACGGTCTGGTGCATGTCTCCGATATCTCCTGGACCAAGCGAATGAAGCACCCATCAGAAGTACTGAAGAAAGGGGACGAGGTAGAAGCGGTCGTCCTGAGCATTGATGCGACCAATCAGAAGCTTTCCCTGGGCATCAAGCAACTCGAACCCGATAGCTGGGAAGACTGGTTCAGGCGCCACAACATCGGGGATTCGGTACGCGGCAAGGTTGTCCGTATGACAAATTTTGGGGCATTCGTCGAATTGGAAGAGGGCATTGAAGGTTTGTGTCACGTTTCCGAACTCGATGAAAAACATGTAGAAAAACCGACTGAATTCCTCAATATCGGCCAGGAAATCGAGATGAAGGTTATCAAGATGAACCTGGAGGAAAAGAAGATTGGACTTAGCTTGAAGGCGATGCAGGAAGATGAGCCCAGGCTTGAATTCACGTCCTACCTTGCATCCTCCGATTCAGGAAACGCCTCAATGGGTGAACGGTTGGGCGAACAGTTGCAGCGATTCAAAAAAACTGAATCTGAAGACGAAGAAGAGTAATCAAACTGGTGCTATCCAACATCTCTCTCATGGGGCGGACAGGATGTTCGCCCCTACGAGTGAAAAAGCTGGTTTGTGAATAAACATGTCGATGAAGCGATCAACACTGTTACTCTGGATCATTGGAGGCTGTGGAGCCTTTTTATTTTTTATCGTCTGCCTGCTGGCACTGGCTTTCTATTTCTCAACGGGGGGAGAATCCTCCGGTTTATCTTTTTCCAGGAACCAGGTCGCTGTCCTGGATCTGGAAGGAAACATTATTGATTCCAGGGATTTTGTCGATCTGCTGAAAGACTACGGCAACCGGCCGAATGTTCGATCGGTTGTCATCCGAATCAACAGCCCGGGAGGAGGCGTGGCCGCTTCCCAGGAGATATACAAAGCGATAAAAAAATTCCGTGATGATTCAGAAAAGAACGTAATCGTCAGCATGGCCTCTGTAGCTGCTTCAGGAGGATATTATGTAGCCTGCGCCGCGGATAAAATTTTCGCCAATCCAGGATCAATTACCGGTAGTATCGGAGTCATAACGGAATGGTATAATTATGGTGATTTACTCCAATGGGCGAAATTAAAAAATATAGTAATTAAAACCGGATCTTACAAGGACGCGGGATCTCCAACGCGCCCGTTGACGGATGAAGAAAGAGTGTATATACAGTCCCTTGTAGATTCTATGCACAATCAGTTCATTTCCGCAGTTGCAGTCAGCCGCAATATGAAGGAAGAGGATGTTCGTAAACTGGCCGATGGGCGTGTTTTTACGGGCCAGGAGGCTGTAGAGAACGGTTTGGTGGATGAAATCGGGAGTTACGGGGATGCAATTGCGGAAGCCGCCCGATTGGCCGGCATTGAAGGGGAACCGAAAATACTTCGTCCTGTCAAGAAAAGCGTTTCACTTCTTGATCTCCTTTTAGGAGACGTTAAATCGGTCCTTTCGCTAAACTCGGATCGTTCAGAATCACATATACGTTTTCAATACCTCTGGAGATGAAACCATCATGACAAAAGCAGAACTCGTGGAAGAAGTCGCCAAGGAATCCGAATTGACAAAAAAAGATGCAGAAGTGATCGTCCAGACTGTTCTGGACAGCATCACCGAATCTCTTCAGCGTGGGGAGAAGATTGAATTGCGCGGCTTCGGTTCCTTTCGCATCCGAAATCGCATGTCCCGCCAGGGCCGCAATCCCAAAACAGGCACGGGGGTTAGCGTTCCGGCTAAAAAAGTTCCGTACTTCAAACCGGGCAAGGAAATCAAAGATTTGGTCAATCTCTAATGGACCGTCTCTGGACACCATGGCGATTTGATTACATAAGCAAAGTAGACCAGGTTTCTTCGTGTGTCTTCTGCTGCATCCTGGATGAATCCAGAGACCCGGACAATCTCGTTCTGTCCCGGGGCAAAAATGTCTTTGTCATTATGAATCTGTTTCCCTATACAACAGGACACCTGCTGATCGTCGCCAACCGGCACATTTCCACTCTCAATCAAGCTTCAGACGAGGAATTGACCGAATTCATATCGTTGTGCCGGCATTGCGAGAATGCGTTGCAGCAGGAATATCATCCCAATGGATTTAATATGGGTTTCAATGTAGGACGAGCGGCTGGTGCCGGCATTGATCGCCACCTTCACATGCACGTTCTTCCCCGATGGGTTGGAGATTCGAATTTTGTGTCCGTTGTAGGTGAAACCCGCATCCTTCCTGAGGAACTGCCGACTACGTACCAAAGATTACGGCCTTACTTTGAAAATTCCTAAGGCAATCGTCCCGTTTTTACTGTGATTGTCTTCATACATTCTTTACCTAGACTTCATATACTATGTGTTTAGTAATTCATGGTTTTGCATGTATCTTTTTAAAGGATTCCGTGTGAAGGTTTTACTCGGATTCTTGAGTTTTCAAATATAAATTATATCTAACATCCTATATTTTTTTTATAGGATTTTTTATTTTGTCAAGTCTTTTTATTTTCCTTTGTTTTCGGGCACCTCAAACACACAACCCCTCTGAACCCTGCGTCAATACTGGTTATTTTTATTTTTTAAATAAAATAAATTTGCGTTGTTTTTTTGTTGAATGTGCGGAACATCGTGTGTTAACTTTCTGCCCCGTTACGAAAAATTATTGCGAAAGCACACGCAATCCAGACATTTTGTCGGCTGTGGGAAGTAGCGGAATTGCAGTTTATTCTTGCCGCTAAATGGAGTTATTTTTCCACAGCTGTGGAAAATCCTGTGGAAAACTTTTAGTATTCTTCATACCGCCGTTTCTATCTCTGCTGAGCTTATTATTATGGATTTCTGGGATCATTTTCTCGCTCAAGTTGAAAAACAGCTGAGCCGGCAAAGCTTTGACACATGGTTTCGGCCTATCGCGTTTGAGGGTTTCAATAACGAGACCCTTCGTATAAAGGTTCCGACAAAAAGCTTCAAAAAATGTCTTCTTGAAAACTACGCCGATCTGGTTGTCGATACGGCCAGAAAAATTGCCAAATCCGATCTGACGCTGGATATCGTTGTGGAGACCGCTCCTTCTCCGGAGCCGGATTCAGAAGTCGCCTTCCAGGCGCATACGGAATCAAGACCTCTGTTGACTCCAAAGTACACCTTCGACTCTTTCGTCATTGGCGCAAGCAATCAATTGGCTCACGCGGCCTCTCTGGCTGTAGCAGAGAGACCTTCCAAGGCCTATAATCCTCTCTACATTTACGGAGGTGTCGGCCTCGGAAAAACTCATCTGATGCATGCGATCGGCAACCTCATTCAAATCAAGAACAAATGCATCCGATTGTCCTACATGTCTTCAGAAATGTTTATGAATGAGCTCGTCAATGCCATTCGTTACGATCGAACAAGTCAATTCCGGCAGAAGTACCGGAATATTGATGTTCTTCTTATAGACGACATTCAATTCATCGCAGGCAAGGAAAGAACGCAGGAAGAATTCTTTCACACATTCAATGCACTCTACGATGCCCAGAAACAGATTGTGATTACGAGTGACTGCCCGCCCAAGCAGATACCAACCCTGGAGGAACGACTCCATTCACGTTTCGAATGGGGACTCATTGCGGATATCCAACCGCCTGACCTTGAAACCAAACTGGCAATTTTAAAGAGAAAGGCGGCCCTGGAACTTCCCGATCTTCTGGATGAGGTCGCGATTTTTATCGCCAGAGGAATCCGTTCCAACATACGTGAACTGGAGGGGGCCCTGAATCGACTGAGCGCGCGCGCATCGCTGGACGGATTGACAGTCTCCGAAATCAATGTAGCTTACGCCAAAGATGTTCTGAGAGGATTCACCACCGCAGATACACAGACAATCTCTTCGGACAAGATTCTTCGGGCGGTTGCCTCTTTCTTCTCCCTAAAACCGGCTCAACTCAAATCAAAAAACAATTCCCGGCCCATAGCTGTACCGCGCCAGATTGCCATGTATATCTGCAAGCAACTCACCAACCAGTCCCTGCCCCAGATAGGAAAAGATTTTGGAGGGAAACATCATACCACGGTGCTTCATTCCATCCGAAAAATCGACTCCTTGCAAAAAAAAGATCCTGAAATATCCTCTGCCGTACAAGCAATCGTAAACTCACTGCGGTAGGGGCGAACCATGGATTCGCCCGAACCTATTCCACTCACGGAATAGGTTCGGAGGTCGTGCCTGGGGCGACAAAAGGATGCATAAACCCAGGGTAGGCTACAAGGGCGAACACAAGGTTCGCCCCTACAGTTTTCATCTGGGACACACACAGCCTAATCCCATTCATTATCATCGGTTTTCCGTTTATCCACATGACCGGTCGAAGAAATAGCTGTGAAAATTTCCTTATGAAAAACTTTCCACAAAAAAGGATTCTTTTTTACAGGACAGTATCTATTCCATGCACAGTCCTTCCCCGTCTGCAATGGTTGTTTAACGGAGCTTTCCACAAATCCACAGCTCCTACTACTATATCTAGTTAATAAATATATAGATATTATTAGGAAAACCAGTACCGTCAAAGAATATGCGTGTACCCGTCTCTCCGAAAATACCTGAATCCGATCTCTCTATAACGGCAGAACATGGGAAGAAATCAAAGATGAATTCCCAAAAATTTTTGAAATATGCGGATAATGATTTTTTGCATGAGAGTGGAAGCAGTATAATCAGATTTTCAAATCCTGAGAGAAATGCTTGCTTGACTTACTACCCTTTAATCCAAGGAGCTTCCTTCATGAAATTTACCGTTACCAGGAATTCGTTGTTGAATGAACTTAATTTGGTGCAGGGCGTCATTGAAAAGAAAAGCACGATCCCCATCCTGTCCAATATTCTCCTTGAAGCCTCAGGTGAGTATCTTGATATTACGGCAACTGATCTTGATGTGACAATCCGTTGTGGATGCTCTGCGGAGGTTGAAGTTGAAGGGACAACAACAATATCCGCGCGTCGCCTATTTGAAATTGTAAGGTTGCTGCCCGAAGGATCGGATATATGCTTCTCTCTTCTTGAAAATGATTGGGTTATTTTGAATTCCGGTAAATCGGAATACAAGATTGTTGCTCTTCCAAAAGAAAACTTTCCATCCATCCCGGAAACTACACCTGAAATATCCCAAATACCTGGAGGGATATTGAGGAGTATGATTCAACGGACTATGTTTGCCATCACTCAGGAGGAGTCGAGGTACTCCCTGAATGGAGCACTGCTGGTTCTTTTGCCCGGTGAAGTTCGAATGGTGGCTACAGACGGGCATCGATTAGCTCTGGTAAGCAAGAAAATGGAGGTTCCGGGAATCGAGGGCGAAGTGAGGGCGCTGATTCCAAGAAAGACTCTGGTTGAAATTATGAAATTGATCGGAGACCAGGATCCTCTGGACCTGGAATTCGGCCGCGATGAAAATCATCTTTTCTTCTTAGTTGAAAACAGGAAACTGGTTTCCAGGGTCCTGGCTGGACAGTTTCCGAATTATGAGCTTGTTATCCCGCGTGAAAATGACAAGTACGTTGTAGCGGACACAAAGAATCTAGGGGATGGCATACGAAGAGCTGCAATCATGTCTGATGAGAAACTGAAATCAATCCGGCTTTCCTTCAATGCCGGATTTGTCGAATTGACAGCAAGATCTGCAGATGCCGGTGAAGCAAGGGATGAAGTGCCTGTGGAGTTTGAAGGAGACACCATTGATATTGGATTCAATCCTCAATACCTTCTGGATTTTCTGACTGTCTGCAGTTCAGAATCCATATCCATCTCTTTAAAGGATTCTGAGACACAGGGACTGTTCAGGCCCGTAGGATCATCTGATCTTGATTATCGTTATGTCGTCATGCCCATGAAATTTTAGCCCACATTGCTCACGGACTTCGGCCGCCTCGACGTAAAAACAGCGGCGGAGATCTTGTGAGTAATGTGGGCCGGAACCTTTCGAATTTCTGAAGAGGATTCCCGGACAGGCTTCCAGGATTGCATCTTAAAAAACTTCGCCTTTTTCAGTATCGTAATATAAAAGAACTGGAGATTGTTCCTTCTGAAGGGACGACACTGTTTGTTGGAAGGAACGGTCAAGGAAAAACCAATCTGCTTGAAGCAATGTATTTCCTTGCTTTCGGCAGAAGCTTTCGCACCTCAATTCCCAGGGAATGTATTCAGCATAACGAAAGGGAATGCTGTATCGAAGGCACTGTGGTTCAAGGATCCTTAATCAGGGACCTCCAGGTAAGGATATCCAGAACGGAAAAGAAGCTGTTCCTGCATGGGAAGCCGGTAACTCTGGATGCTTTCGTCGGAAATCTGCATCTTCTTGCATTTACTTATAATCATCTCAATATTGTTCGGAAGAGCCCAAAGGATAGAAGAGCCTTTCTGGACAGGGCCATGGCAACAATATATCCCGGGCATGTAGGTTGTCTGGCGGTCTATGGAAGAGCCCTGAAGCAGCGGAACAAGATACTGTCCGCTGCACGGGAGGGGAAGGAGTACATCAATGACAGCCTTTTGGATAGCTGGGATGAAACACTTGTAAAACAGGGGACACGCATTCTACAGAACCGCGTGCATTATGTGGATCAAATGAAACAGCATCTGCCTCAA
>Ga0209536_100017578_pt1 | contig 10121 bp, 11 predicted proteins | sample DeeMarSeWOR28_12_FD_187461 | JGI IMG/M metagenome (GOLD analysis project Ga0209536, IMG submission 187461) | Marine sediment microbial communities from White Oak River estuary, North Carolina - WOR-2-8_12 (SPAdes) (version 2) | ecosystem: Environmental > Aquatic > Marine > Intertidal zone >... | reverse complement strand
TGTGTTGATTGCTTATTACCGGCCTAACCAGCTAATCCCGCATAGACATTCTGCACATCATCATCGGCATCGATGGCTTCCAGGAATGCCTCGACTTCCGCACGCTCCGATCCACCCAGCGTTACTGGATTCTTTGCACGGTAACCCAGTTGGGCGGATTGCACGACAAACCCGTACGCCGGCAAGGCACGACTGACCGCATCCAGGTCTGAGGGCTCGGTGAGAAACAGCGTTGCACCGTTTTCACCAGGCTCGACATCGCGGGCGCCGGCTTCAATGGCAGCCAGTTCCGGGTCTGCGCCTGCGGTTTCCGGAGTTGCTTCAATCATCCCGAGATAGTCAAAATCCCAGGACACCGAACCTGAATTACCCAGCTGTCCCTTGCGAAACAGCATGCGAATGCTGGTAACGGTACGGTTCGCGTTGTCCGTCAGGCACTCGACAATCACGGGTACCCGGTGCGGCGCAAATCCTTCATAAGTGACCTTTTCGTAGCTCACGCCTTCGTCCACCAGACCGGCGCCCTTTTTGATGGCACGCTCGACGGTGTCCTTGGGCACGGAAGCCTTCTTTGCCTGTTCAATGGCCATGCGCAAGCGCGGGTTCATGTCCGGATCAGCGCCAGCACGCGCGGCCACCATTATTTCCTTGGAGAGCTTGGTAAATACTTTTCCCTTTACACTGGCTGCTACTTCTTTATTCCTGACTTTCCACTGTGCACCCATGCCGACGTCCTTGCGATTCGCGCGCTTCAGAATGTAACGTAAATAATACACATATTGATCTGTCGTGAGAAACACAACGTTCCCCACTTGCACAAACTGGCGCTTGGTACGATACGATTTTCGTCGCGGCTTTGCTGGGGGCTGCAGCAATATTACAACAACATGTAACAATCTAGGTATCGACGTGATTGACCTGGTCACGCGTATCCGTCCATGTGAATATCCAGAACCTGAACCCGGAGCAGTAGTCTGATAAGATTGGCATCCATGTCAGTATTCTCCGCATTCATTCGTTCCCGGATTCTCCCGGCCATTTTTCTGCTTATACTCGGCACCCTGCCCGCTCAGGCCGTGGTAAGTTTGGAGAATCTGCACCTTAAGAAGCCGGCCGAAGGCTTCGAGGGGGAATTTGATCTCAGTGCCGGTGGAGCCTCCGGCAACACCGACAAGGCCGATCTCAGCGCCGGCACGCGCCTGCAATGGCAAACCGGCAACCACACCAGCTTCCTCGTCATGAGTTATGCCTACGGCCAGAGCAATGACGTGCGCGATACAAACAGGATTTTCCTGCATGCCCGTCATATCCTCCTGACCAGCGACCCTCTGGCGTGGGAACTGTTTCTGCAGGGCGAGCGGAACGAATTCGGCCGTATCGCGTTCCGGCGGCTGGCCGGTGGTGGGGCACGCTTTACCCTGCTTGAACGGCAGGACCACAGCGCCGCCTTTTTCGGGACTAGCGTCTTCTACGAGCGGGAAACGGTGACCGATACAGTCGATACAACTGATACCGGTACCGAGAGCACCTGGCGCGGAAACCTCTATCTCGTTCTCAAATATCATATCAACGAGAACGTGCGCCTCGTCAGCAGCACCTATTACCAGCCTTCGTTCGACGATGCGAACGATTTTCGCGCGCTTGAGATCGCTGCTCTGGAGGTATCCCTAACGGACAAGCTGGGACTGCGTGTGAGCGCCGAGGCCCGGCACGATAGCCGGCCACCGCAGACCATCGAAGAAACCGACGTTACTTACCGCACCGGTATAAACTACAAATTCTGAGCAGCCTTGCTGAAGCAGCCAATACCATTTCGCATAGATGGTTCTATATAAAAAACGAGCACGGAGTCTGAATTGACTTATGCAGGTGAATTAAAGTTTCTGCGCGACGACACGTCCCTCTGAATTTACATATACCCGATAACGATTCCCGTCCTGGCATGATGCGATATGATCATTCTCGCCTTGCCGTTTGACGCTGATGACCTTGCCACAGGGCAAACCATGGAGCGCAATCACGGCCGTCATATCTTTGGCGAGCGATACATCATCCGCCACAGAAGGCAAGGCGAAAAGAGACAACATCACACTGATCAGGGAAAAACTCTTCGCATAGTTACTCATAATGATTCTCCTGCTTTCAAGTTTAGAGAGTTGCAAACTTGGCCGGATCCGCCAGGATGCCCCAAATTGCTTCACGCGATGTCACGATAACTCGGGCCAGCGGTGGGTCGCCGTCCTGCAGGAGTGAGAGCACCTTGAGGAGCAACATGTCGTACGCTTGCCGCAGCTCGGCGAGGCTGGTTTTGGTCTGACCCTGGTAGTAAGCCCGAAATTGATCCAGCAGGTCATCGACCTGGTTTTTCAGCGTGATCTTGGTAAACACGCCGATAGCATTTGTCTCACGGAGTCGCTTTTTCAGAGTTTCCAGATCCAGTGGTGGCATTGCTTGCTGCTTTCCAGGGCTTGAAGTGGTGCTGTCTTTTTTCTGGGTTTGTTCTATACGAGCCTTTGTTGGAGCCTTGGTGTCCGGCGTGTCAGTCCTGACGGAATCTTCGCCAGTGGGCCGGGGCGTTGACGGCTTAACCACTTCTGCCTCGCCCTGGCGTGTGCCGGCCTGCGGTGGCGTGCGTTCTGCCCCGACGCAACCCGCCATCAAGAGGAACATGAGAACGCCAAGGATATGCATGGCGGATGCCAACGGGAGAGAAACTCGGGCCGGAGAGGAACAGCGGACAGGATTTGTCCGATGAGCGCAGGAATGGCCTTGTGCACAGAAATAATCCATAAGACAGTATGCGTTCCCTCAACGCGTTGCCAAATGATTATTATTGCGAAAAAACATCACTGCGTTGGACAGACAACACAGATGGAAAATGCCCAACTGGCAGGCCAGTCTCCAATATCCCGGCAGATGGCGAATGAGTTCAGGAAATCATCTTCCTGAGGCGTCGACGCAGCTTCTTTGGCTTTGCGGCCTTCTCCGCCGCCTGTATACCGCTCGCCACACCCTTTTCGACCAGCTGATAAAGCTTGTGTGCGGCCTTCGTGGCGGCATGCGATTCACGCGCCGCCTTGAGTGTGTCACGAGCGGAAGCCAACTCGGTCTGCACCAGTTTGCGGGCACCACTGGCGACTGCTTTCACTTGCTTTGCCTTGGCTCGCTGTACGCGCTTAAGTGCCGTGGCAGCGCGCGCCTGCATGCGGCCGGCTTTCCTGGAAGCCGCAGCGAGATTCTTTTCGGAAGCGGCGACCGCTTTCTTAGTAGTCTTGCCCCAACCGGCAACCGCCTGCATGGCGGATTTTTCTGCCGACGAAATCGCCTTCATTACAGTGGCAGCGCGTGCCGCAGGAGAGAGTTTCTTTTTGAACGCCATCGTAGTAACTCCTCAAGTGGTGTGGAAAAATTGACTATAACACAGACAAACAGTAGTGCACGGAGTAACTAACGTGGCAGACGCCAGGAGAAATTATGATGGTGAACACCGGGTCATCGCTGGAAATGCCGCTTAACTGAAATACCTATAGCCGGCTAACGCTCTCCCGAAAGTTTAGAGATTCTGCCGGGTAGATCACTTGGATGGTAAGGACTCGTTGAAATGGAGGCACAATTCAAGCCATTTGTTCAAGTCCGTATCGGATTCAATTCCAGTCGAATCAACATAGACATAGCCTTTCATGGGCTTACCGGTGAAATCCATTTCGCGAACATGTGGTTGCATTAAGGCGTCTGCGTATCCTGCAGGACCGACACGAGCCATAAGCGAATCGCCGATAATTCCCACGAGCATGTGCCCACGGCACAGGAACGCCAAACCGCCGAACATCTTCTTCTCGCGAATGCCGGGACGGTCCACAAACTGTTCCCTGAGTCTCTCGGCAACGCCTTCATCATATGCCATGAGTTCTCCGATTACCGATAGCAAATGGAGTCTGATTAAGGCATGTCCATCAGCTTGTGCAAGTGCATGCTTCAGTCCCGAAGGTGCAGGATGTGCCGTGCCGTCTCGTGAAAGTGCTGCCGGTCGGATTCTCTTTCCAGCTCATTCATGAGCCGTGCAATCAGCGCCGTTTCACTGTCAACCGACTGCGCTGCCTTGTTCACCAGAATCTTCGCAAGCGGCCCCAGGTATTCAGCGAGGCAGGAAGTAAGTTGTGCCAGCCGCTCCGGATCGCGGCAGGAAGAACATTCTGGTTGCGCCGCGGCGACCGTTTTCGATTCCGTAGTAGAAGACAGCGTTGCACGCTGACCCAGAAACGCTTGGCGGTCACGCTCACTATGTATGCTAGCTGCCAGGCTTTGATAGAGATCATCCATGCTGACAGCGCTGGGAGCGGCGCGCTGCACCATCACTCTGGCCATCGGTCCAATATGGGCGGCCAGTTGCGCTGTGAGACCATCAAGCTGTTTGGCGCTCCATGCGGACGCCGCGGGCTCTGGCGTACCGGCCGGAACACTGCCTTGCAGACGCACCTCATATACCTCGTGCACCTTGACGTGTTTGTCGCGGCGTTCGCCGAGATAATGAAAGATCTGCGCGTGTTCACGCGACAGGCAAGACACCACATCATAAAATGACCGGCTAACAAGGATCTGGTTTGGCAGCGCAAAATCCATCACCCGTTGTGCATTGTTAATGCCATCGCCGAGTGGATTGCGTTGGCCGCTGATGCTCTGCACGACTTTGACCGGCCCAAGATTTATTCCGGTCCTCAACTGGTAGGGATTCGCCAGCGTTTCGGACCCGCTCACGACCTCGGCACGAATACCGAGCGCTGCGAAAAGCGCCTCCTCTGGATCACCGAAAAAGCACAGGGCAGCGCCATCCCCGGTATCGATCAGTATGCGATCCGTTTCGGGAATGTGGCGCATCGCCTCGGCAGTGATGTCCTGGAAGTGCTGCTTGATCTCAATCTGCTTTTGCACTGGACGGCCGGTGTACCCGATGATGTCCAGAAACACGACGCTACACAACCAGGTACGGCCTTGACTGTCGTGATCAGTCATATTGCTCTCCCGCCGACCTCTGCTTACTCCAGCATCTTCATGGCTTTGACTAGGCTGCGGCGCATACGATTGAAGGAGGCAGCGAGCACACTGATTTCGTCGCGGCCGGCCTCTGACAGCTCCGCAGCCTCCAAATCGCCCTTGCTGACCTGGTCTGCGATTTGCGACATGCGGGTTACAGGCTTAATGATAATAGTCTGCAGCATGAGGTTCAGGATCACGATCAGGGCGGCGAAGATCACGAACAGTAAAACCATAAAGGTCTTGAACGTCTCGCGGGCCACCTCGAACGGTACCGACATCGGGACCGACACGATTTGTGCGCCGATCACCTCGTTGAGCTGCCAGCCAAATCCATTGGCGTTACCGTAGCGGGCCAACATCGTTTTTGGCGCTGCCTCGACAGTGCTGTGGCAAACCAGACAGCCTTGATTCTTGATCTGGATCGGGCGTGCCAGATACAGCGACTCACCGGTCGGCGTGGACCGGACTCCGATGATTTCACCGTGGTCTGCATGATTACGGAATTCCTTGATTATGTCCTCTTCCCAGGCCACCGGCCGGTTCTGTGGATTTGTCGGATTAAGAGTCGCCTCCTTGTAGGCGTACTCCGGATGTTTTTCCCGCATCTTGTTGAAGCTCCGCGTGGCGGCATAGGCCGGCACGGTCTGCGGCAGAAATTCATTTTTCATTTGTTCCGCCAACAATGGACGTATCTCGTCGACGGTGTATCCGCGCACTGCCAGCGCCGATTCCATCATGAGACCTGCGCGTTCGACGACCTCATTGCGGGCATTGTCTTGCAGGATTGAATAACTGATATATCCGCTGACAGCCAGTCCGAGCGAAAAGACGGCAATCAGAACCAGATTAAATTTTGCAGTCAGCGACATGCGCATCTCCTAAGTGTGCATGAATCGGATACGCCCAGAACAAACCGCATTGCGCAGTTTTTCTGCATACCATGGCGTTCCGCCTCTTCTTTTTTTACTGAACAGGCGACCTGCACTTACGGCCAGTACACACCCATCCAGCCCCGTAGTGGCATGGTAGTGACCTGCGGGAACAAAGGGAAGGCGATACTAAATTAGCAATATCTGATGTTCAGTGACTGCGCACCGACGCCAGAAAATCCCGGCGATGCCGGTCGTCCGGAAGTTCACTGGCCAGGCTCTGATACAGGTCATCGAGACTGGTCGCCTGGCGGGCTGCATTCTTTACCAGCACCCTGGCCATCGGGCCCAGCTGGTTGGCTAGCGCCTGCTCTATCCTCACTAACAATTCCGGATCGAACGATGATGCGATGCCTGATGTGCTCGTCAAGGGCGAGGCGGCGGATACCGCCTCCGACATCGCAGGCGCCGTGGGCGGCACCGACACTGACCTCAGCGCCGATCCCGTGGTAATTACATGACGAGTGCTGCTCAGGAAGTCCCGTTGCTTCGTTACTGAAGGAATGAATCGGCTGAGCTGCTCGCTGAGCTGTTCGATGCTGTTGGCCGAACCTGACATCTTGCGCACCAGAATGTGCGCCAGTGGGCCAATATACATTTCCAATGTCGCCTCGATGGCATGTAGTACTTCAGGTTTCCAGTTGCCTTGTAACGTGTCTCCGGTTCTGAGCACCACTGTGGTCGGAACTGTGTCCGGGGCGGCTTGGACCACCACCGTGTCAGGGGATACCAGCAGTTTCTCTAACGCCTCCAGCACTTCGCCTGCATCCTGGGGGCGCTGACCAGCCTGTGGTGCCAACATCTTACAAATCATGTCGAGAAAAACCGGGCTGAAGCGACCAGCCAGTTGAGAGCAGACCTTGTGCACAACGTCTTCTGCGCCGTCTTGCATCGCGGATACACGCTCCGTCGCGGCGGGCGGTGACACCCCGGTTGCGCAATGGTAGAGCGTTGCACCAAGCGCGTAGATATCAGTCCAGGGTCCCAGCTTGCCATTCGGCGAATACTGTTCGAATGGTGCGTAGCCGTGCGTCACCATGCTGGTGATGTGCCGGCTGTGTTCACCTAAGGCTTCACGTGCTGCGCCGAAGTCGATCAGCACCGGTGTGTCATCACGCCGCAGGTAGATATTCGCCGGCTTGATGTCACGATGCAGGATATTGCGGGCATGCACGGCGCGCAGGCCTCGCAGCACTGGCAGAGCAATCTGGATACAACTGTGTTCATCCAGTGAGACCATGCGCTGCAAATGTTGGCTGAGCGGCTCACCTTCCTCATAATCCATCACAAGATAGGCGGTGCCGTTAGCCTCGAGGTAACGGGTCACGCGTACAATATTTGGTTCGCGGAACATCGCTAACGTGCGCGCTTCATCCAGAAACCGCTTCAATCCATGGTCGTAATGTACGGAGTCGTTCGCCGACTTGACAGTGACACTGTGGCCATCGGCATTCCGCACGGCGATGTCGGCAGGCAGGTACTCCTTGATGGCAACATCGCAATCGAGGTCACCATCGTGCGCTCGATAGGTGATGCCAAAGCCACCTACTCCGAGCACGCCCGAGATCTCGAAGTTCTCGATGCGCGCACCGGATGGCAGTGTATGTTGGTAAACCTGGCTCATGAATGGCAGTGCACTATCAGATTCAGTTGTCTGGGTAGTCGTGGGTCGAGTATTGAACGCAATCGCGCCAATTCCGGATGACTGGATTCTAATCCTACCCTGCCCGTTTGCTCCAATCTATTTCTTCCACGGCAATCCTGATGAGCTGCAAGAATATCAGCCGGTTTCAGGCGTTTTTGACAAACCGTAACGGCGAAGGCAGTACGCATGACACCACCCCGACAGATGACAAGGGCACCCGGAATGGACAGATTCAGACGTTCCGTGACAATGAAGGCCGCCATATCCATGCCCAATAAAGTCACGCAGACGGCATTGGGTTTGGTCGATACTACCCGAAACGGATTACAGGATTTGCGGAAGATTGTAGCAATTATAAAATCAAATATGCTGCGGTAATCAGTGCGATAACTGACAAGATAATCGCCCCAATACAAACAAAGAATACACGCCGATACTTTGCTTCGGCGATCTCTGCAGCTTGTTCAATTGCCGCCACGGTGCGTTGCAGTTGTGCCGCAAGCTCCTTGATGTGCAATGCGTTTTGCGAGGCTGCCGACTGCAGCTCGGTGATTTGCTGCTGTAGGACCGCCTGATTGGCAGCAGTATCAGTATTTTTCTTGGTGAACACCGGGACGGCTGCAGAAACGATAGTCCCGATATGTGGAAGAATGACCTTAAGCGCGGGGATAAACCAGACGGCCATGCACAAACCCTCGGTAAGAAATTTGGCTTCTGTTGTCTCAGACGGCGACAGGTATTCCGAATACCTGCGATAACCATATATCGTTTCCGTCTGGGCAAGTAAAGTGCTCTCAATTCGGTCTCTAATTCATGGTTGTTAATTCTGCAGGATCTGGATATTGAGTGGTGATAAGCGGAGCAATTGAAACGCCAAACTGCTCAGAGAGAATACGGCAATACATAATACAAGGCGTGATTAAAACAAAAAAAGACCCCGGAGCGATAATCACTACTCCGGAGTCCGAACCACAACCGTGCCTGAGTTAGGTCACGGCTACCAGGTGAACGTAATTCTTGCTGGCTTTAATCTGCTTTGGCAGACTCAACGCAATTCTTAATGAAGTCTGATTTCTCAGCACCATCCAGGCCTTTATCTTGTGCCTGCTTGGTGCACTCTGCTACCGCCTGTTCAGCCCCCTCGGCAAAAACAGTGGCGGTAAAACCTGACAACATAAGACTGGCAAAAGTGGCAATAATGACCTTACGAGCATGATGCAACATGTTTTTGGTTTCTCCTGTGAATCCGGGCCTGATTTTGTGCCGGCCCGGGATCGGCACGGACCACTGTTTAAGAGAATAAAACAGACGAGTAAAACGATTTATTGCGATCAACTTGATGAATTTTTTCAATCAATCAACAGCCCTGAACGATGGAACTTCTGAATTAGTCTTGGCGTCAAACGTGACCGGATTTCCGGATCGCCGCAGAAAATCTCAATCTCTGTCAGTCGCCGGTTTCTGAATTCCAGGCTACCGAGTCATGTAGACAATTATCCACTCTGGTTGTCAGGTGGTGCGTGAATTCATAAATCATTAAACCCGTGAAATAAATTACACATCATTGCCGCGAACTGCTTTCGAATCAGGTTTTGTACATCGGTGAACACCCGAATCTGACCCTGGTATTTTCCTTGGTAGCGCAGAACCATATGAATGAATGGTGACTGTGCTCAAATGCTTTATTTGCTTGTTGAATACAAATAAATACTTGCCGACACATCTTCAGCGTTGAATAATTGAAACCACCAACCGCCACGGAGGCACCACATGCGTATTACACGGAATTTCCTTGCAGCATTGCTGGCCGTCATCGCCGGCAGCAGCGCCCTGCCCAGTTTCGCTCAACATTTTGGTGAATCGGTGATCCAGCGTGGTGTGGTAACAGAAGACCTGTACCTCGCCGGCGGTCGCGTTTCCGTAGCGGCCAACGTGGCGGGCGACGTCATCGCGGCTGGCGCGCGGGTCACAATCGAAGATACCGTGAATGGTGACATCCTGATCTTTGGCGGCAGCGTGGATATTCGTGCCCGGGTACGGGATGACGTGCGCATCGGCGGCGGTGAGGTAAATATCCAGGGAACCGTGGGCGATGATTTGCTTGCGGCTGGTGGTTCGATTGCCATCGCGCCTGAAACCAGAATTGGCGGACGTGCCTGGCTCGCCGGCGGCACTCTTGAAATTAACGGGCGCATCGGCAAAGAGCTGAAAGCCGCGGGCGGCGAGATCATTATCGCCGGTGAAATTCTCGGTGACGTGGATCTCCTCGGCGAAACCATCGAACTGCGGCCGGGCACCAAGATTCATGGCCAACTCAATTACCGCAGCCCGAATCCGCTGAAGGTTTCGCCAGATGCCGAAGTCAGGGGAACGTTAACTCGCCTGCCTTTCGAAATGCAACGCCACGAGGCCCGACACGGCGGTGCACGCGTGTTCATGCTCTTGAGCCTGTTCACCGCGGCGGTTGTGCTGTGGCTGCTGTTCCCGCGTTTTGCACCCGCAACGGCACGGGG
>Ga0209536_100017577_pt1 | contig 10122 bp, 14 predicted proteins | sample DeeMarSeWOR28_12_FD_187461 | JGI IMG/M metagenome (GOLD analysis project Ga0209536, IMG submission 187461) | Marine sediment microbial communities from White Oak River estuary, North Carolina - WOR-2-8_12 (SPAdes) (version 2) | ecosystem: Environmental > Aquatic > Marine > Intertidal zone >... | reverse complement strand
GCGTACCTGCTGAAGTCGAACCTCTCGGCGAGGACCTCCCCGGCCCTGACGGCGACGGGCATGGTGCCCCTGAAGGTGGCGAGGAGGGCGTCGAAGGGGAGCCCCTCGTAGTCGTAGCGGTACACGGCCTCCCCTTTCCTGAAAGTCTCGGCGGTCTTGATGCCGGCCTCAAACATCCAGTACTTGAGGTAGGGGTTGACGGCGACGTGCCCCCCAAGGTAGCCGGGCTTACCTTTGACGAGGTAGAGGCTGGACTCGAGGGTGTTGGAGAACCTCCCCCCGTCCACATTCAACACCTCGGCGGCGACGAGGGTGTTTAGGAGGCGCTCGGCGAAATGGGGCCTAGTCTCCAGTGCGGCGGCGACCTCATCGGCGGTCATGGGACCCCGATCGAGGATAGTGAAGACGTCGAGCCGGGTCCCGACGAAGAAGGCGATGGAGGAGTAGAGGGAGGTGGAGTGCCTCATGATGGTGGTGGGCTCAGGCCTGTCGCTCATCCGGGGGACCCCCGGGGCAGGGCAGCCGCTGAGTGAGTCATGTTCCTACTTCCTATCTCCCTAAACATATGATATTTTTATTGGCTGTCCCTAGGTGATCTCTGGCGCCCTGTTTTTCGCCAGTCTCTTCCCTGTTCTAAGCCCCGGCCCTATTCATGAGCCCCCAGATAAGCCCGCCAACGGTAGCTGTTATGAAGAAGGCCACGCCCACCCACCAGAACCGCTCCATGAAGCCCACCTGCCCAGGCTCCCAATTGGGTTTGTCGAAAAGATCCCTGGAGGGATAGTATGAGACTATGGATGGGTTCTGCCATTTTTCGGGGTTCCTACGGTAATCTGCCTCAAGTGCGTCGTCTATTGATTTTAGACTTGGAATGCGCGCGCGCAGTAGGAGGGGCGGAAGTACTCCTCGTAGGTGATCTCCATCTTCTCCTTCCACTTCTCGTGGGACATGGTTCACGGTTGTCCGAGGGTGATATAACGGTTGGGAGTGGGGCTACCCCGGCTTGGTCCCCCAGGCGAAGATCACGTAGGAGGTGTTCCTGAACCCCCTCTCCGTGGATGCCTCCCTCGCTGCCTCGTTGACCTCCTCCGCGATCCCCTCGACGGAGTCCCCGGGTATCGCCTGCCTCCAGTTCTCCCAGCTGACGTTCTCATCCGTCGTGATGAAACCGGGGTCCCGGAAGCTGACGTTGTGCCTGCCGAAGATGTTCGTCAGCCTGAGCCCCGCCTCATCGAGGAGGTCCATCCACTCCTCCAGCCCCAGGAAGCACTCCTCCGAGCTCCGGACGATCTCCTGGAGCTGGGGGATCTTGGGGTGCCTGGAGGCGACCTCTAGCATGACGCCGAGCTGCTCCTGCATCGCCGGCCCCCCGGGGAAGGTGAAGGCGAACTGCCCCCCGGGCTTGAGGACCCTGTGGATCTCTCTGAGGGCCCTCGGCTTGTCGGGAAAGAACTGGAGGGACATGTTGGAGAGGACGAGGTCGAATGTCCCGTCGGGGAACCGGAGGTCCTCGGCGTCCATCTTCGCGAACACGACGTTCCCCAGCCCCCGCTCCCGGGCGGCCCCGTTCGCGATCTCCACCGTAGCCTCCGCGATATCGATGCCGTGGAAAGTCCCCCTGCCCCCGCACCTCCCCACCAGCTCGAAGGTGGACAGCCCGGTGCCGGAGGCGACGTCGAGGCACGTCGGATCATCGGGGAGCTCTATCTCGTCGAGGACCCTGTTGGTGGAGTACCTCATCCACCCGCCGACGAGGTCGTCGTACCTTTCGGAGATGTTGTCGAAGGTGTTCACGACGCTCTCTTTGAAGTCCCTGGGCGCCTCTGCCATGATCCATGTACCGCCAGAGACGATTTAACGGTTGGGAAGATGATGCTTGGCTAAATCTTCAGTATCTTCTCTGCATTTCCGCCGAGGATAGCATCAACTTCAGCCTGACTGAACCGGATATCATCGTCTGACTTCTCTGCAAGTGACTTCACTGCGTCGACCCATGTCCGGTTGGAGACGATGGCCTCGAAGGCCGGGGCGTCCGTGGCGAAGAGGACCTGTCCGGGGCCAACGGAGTCGATGACCTCCCGCAGGACTGACCTGAGCTTCGCCATGTTGGTCTCAGCGGTGAACTGCCACATAGCGAGGTCGCCGTAGATGTTCCTCTTATACTGGACGATCGCGAGCCACTCCCTCCACCAGGTGTCCCCCATGTGGGCGGCTACGATCGGGAGCTCGGGGAAGCTGGAGGCCACGTCGTCGAGGTGGATGGGGTGGGCGTACTCGGACCTAACCCCCGGGAGGGGTCCAGAGTGGGTGATCAGTGGGGCCCCGAGCTCCGACGCCACCTCTAGGACCCTGAAGGAGGCTTCGCTGTTGGGATAGAACCCGTCGTCGGGGTGCCACTTCAGCCCCCTCATCCCGTACTCCACGATGCACCTCCTGAGAAGGTCAGGCGCCTCGCCCCTCCTGGGGTCGACGCTGGCGAAGGGGATGATCCTCCCCGGATGCCTCTCCGAGATCCGGGAGACGTGGCGGTTTATCTCAAGGAGGGCCTCGTCGCTGTATCCGTCGCCCACGTCGTCCGAGTAGAAGAGCACGGCCTTGTCTATCCCCGCCTCGTTCATCCTCCCCACGAAGGCGTCGTAGGTGGGCTGGTCGGCGATGTAACCCCTCCACCACTCGATGAACTCCTCGACGGGCTTCTGGACCCCCCTGAGCTCAGCTATCCCGGTGAGGTACCTAGCAGCCATGTCGGGAGGCCTCTCGTGGATGTGATGGCAGTGGACGTCTATGATCATGCTTCAGCCTAGATGCGAGGAGGATTTAACGGTTAGGAGCCCCTCAGAAGTTCCACCAGTACGGGTAGTGGACATCAACCCTCCGGTCCTTGGTGTAGACGTGCATCCGCTCCTCCCCCAGCTGAACGATGAACCCGTCGAGGAACTCGACCCATTCCGTGTCGGGCATGATCCCGCACCAGTGTAGCAGGAAACTTGCCACCCACATATCATGACTCACATAGACGTCCATCCCGTCGGGCTCGGCGGTCTTAAGGTTCCCCACCATGTACGCCGCCACCCTATGGGAATGGAGGACCCAGGGCTCGATCTCCCAGGGAGGGTAGTGGCCGCTCACCATGCTCAGGAAGAAGGGCCTAGCGTCGTGGCCACCGTGCACCTGGATGTCCCTGAACAGGTACTCGCTGAACCTCTCAACGTCCATATTGACCTTGAAGGGGATAGCACCTACAATGAACGCCTCCACGCCCAGCGACCCCAGCCCAGCCGCAATCCCCTCCGCCGTCTCCCTCGCCCTGTCCGAGACAGAGTGGTGCATCCTGTACTCCCTATCCCCTGCCAGCCTCGCCCCGAACGCGTAGGCCGCCTCCTTCCCCCTCTCGGTGAGGGCAACGCCCAGATCCGCACCGGACCTGATCTCTGGCCTCTCGGAGTGCCTCACATGCATCACCGCGGGGAGGTCGGGCTTCAGCTCGTGGCTCAGGGAGGCGAGGGAGAGGGCGGGTCCACTCCATTCCACCTCATCGAGGACATCGGTCATGACCACCAATTTGTCTCAAGACGATTTAACGATTCGCACAGGCTTCGAAGGGGGTATCAGACTCCGAAGATATGGACAACGGATGGGGGGAGGGGGGGTCATGCGTCAAGGCGTGAATACGCCTCCAATCGACGGAAGCACCGTGAAAAAGCGGCCATCCGGATCAGATTCGGCACAAAAAAGTGCTCCTAAGCCACATGAACAGGGAGAAAACACCCGCCCCAGGCTGCCCGAGCGACCCCCAGCAATATTTAAAAGACCCAACCCCATCACCAAGGTGGAAAGCAATGAAGGCCCGCAACTTCAGGGATATCAAGGGGATGGCCTACACCCGACGCAAGTACATGAGGGGCATCCCGGGATCCAAGATAGTCAAGTTCACAATGGGCAACCCCACGGGGGAGTTCAGCCACACAGTCGAGCTCGTCAACCTCAAGGAGGGCCAGATCCGCCACAACGCCCTCGAATCCGGCCGAATCGCCGCCAACAGGACACTCGAGCCCCTGGGAAGGGATAACTTCTTCCTAAAGATAGTGCGCTACCCCCACATGGTCCTGAGGGAGCACAAGCGCATCAACGTCGCCCAGGCGGACAGGTTCCAGGAGGGCATGAAGAAGGCCTACGGCAAGCCCGTCGGCACAGCGGCCTCCATCAGGAGGGGGAAGGCCATACTCATCGCCAGAGTGAACGAGGAGAACCTGGACGCCGCAATGGAAGCCCTCAAGCGGGCCTCGGACAAGTTCCCCATACCCTGCAGGGTCATGGTCAAGAAGAACAACTGACCCACCCATATTCTCAAACCACAGGTAACCGGCTACTGGTACAAAGGATAAAAGCAACCGCAACCCAGCCAGCATGAGGGTCCAGATGTACGACATGGAGACGGAGAGGGCCGCGGACGAGATCCGGAGACTCGACGCCAGGAGGGTCCTCGTCCAGCTCCCCGACGGCCTACGACCCGGAGGCCTCACACTCGCGAAGGAGCTCCGGGAGCTCACGGGGGTCCAGGTCATCCTCAGCGGCGACTCCTGCTACGGCGCATGCGACCTCGCCCTCACCCAGGCCGACGCCGTGGACGCAGATCTCATAATCCACTACGGCCACAGTCCCATGCTCAGGGCATCCGGAACCCCCGTCCTCTACATCGAGGCCAGGGTCGACTTCGACGCCGAATCCCTCATCGCCCAGGCCGAGCCCCACCTCAAGGACTGGGCAACCGTCGGCCTAGCCGTCACCGTCCAGCACGTCCACAAGCTGGAGGAGACGGCGGAGCACCTCAGGAAGGCGGGAAAAGACGTCGTCATCGGTGAGGCGGGGGGGCGCGTCGCCCACGACGGCCAGATCCTGGGATGCGACTACACCACCGCCCAGAAAATCAAGGACAGCGTCGACGGATACCTCTACATCGGAGCCGGCGTATTCCATCCCACCGGGCTCTCCATCGCCACAGGACGCCCAGTCGTCAAGGCCAACCCCTATACCATGACCGCTGAACCCCTCGACGCCCGCCAGGTGACCCGCACCGCCATGAAGAGGATGGCCGCCATAGAGGCCGCAAAGAAGGCAACCCGGTTCGCCATCATAGTGAGCCTGAAACCCGGCCAACTCGGCCTCAAAGCCGCACTCACTATACAGGCGAAGCTGGAGGAGGCGGGGAAGGAGGCCACCATCATCGCCCTCGACGAGGTCGGCCCAATCCAGCTCGGCAACTTCACCGAGGCCGAGGCCTACGTGGAGACCGCATGCCCCAGGATCGCCCTCGACGGCATCGCCGACCTCCACAGACCCATCCTCACGCCCTCCGAGGCCCTGGTCGCCATCGGCGAGATGGACTGGGAGGAGCTCTGGGGGGGCAAATATTTTAGCGTCAGACCAGATCACATGGTTTATAATGGGGAGATGTGATAGGAGCACTGCTTTCGCGGTCTCAGTGACCCAGAAAGCGCATCCATCACAATCAAACCGCGCGAAGAGCTGAATGAAAACATGTCTAAGAAAAGGTTCAAGGATAGGGACGTCCTCCCCGGAGACGACCTCGCGATCATCGAGGTCCTCCAGGACGGCGACGGCACCTACCACGAGGACGGCCACGTAAGGGCCGAGGAGCTGGGCACAGCCAGGTACGACCTCGACAACAGGAAGGTCACCGTCGAGAAGAAGACCCGGGAGCTAGTCCTCCCAGAGGACGGACTGGAGGTCATCGCCGAGGTCGGCTCCGTCATGAGGAGGGACGCCAGGGTCGACATCACCGCCATCGAGGGCAGGAAGACCACCGAGTCCTACACCGGCGTCATCCACTACTACGACGTGGACAGGGAGTTCCAGAGGGACATGGCGAGCGCCGTCAGGAACGGCGACATCATCAAGGCGAAGCTCATCAACGTCAAGAACCGCCTCAACCAGCTCACCATCAGGGGCCCCGAGTACGGCGTCGTCTACGCCTACTGCTCGAGGTGCGGGAACATACTGGAGATGCGTCAGGGGCGCCTCCACTGCGCCACGTGTGACAGGTCCGAGCGGAGGAAGTTCGCCAAGACCTACGGCACGGAGGAGATATAGTGAAGCTCAACATCGTAACCGATGAGAGCGACAAGATCGAGATGGAGGTCGGCGGGGAGGGCCACACCCTCCTCAACCTCCTCCAGGACTCCATGCACGCCCACAAGGACGTCAAGATGGCCGGCTACACCAAACCCCACCCCCTCATGGACAGGTCCTCCCTGTTCATCACCGTGATGAAGGGCAAAGACCCCCGGAAGACACTCATAGAGTCCACAGAGGACGCTAAGGCCAAGATAGTGGACTTCCTCGAAAAGTTCAACGCCGAGGTCGCGAAGAAAAGAGACTGAGCGGCCGCATCCCGCCCGAGGGGTGGAGAGATGTACAGCCTGCGCGAGGTCAAGAAGGAGATCCGGGTTCTAGGGATCGCAGCCAAGAGCAGACCAGACTCCCCCATCCACGCCGTCGGTGTGGTCTACAGGGGGCGGCTGTACCTGGACGGCGTCATGAGGACCTCAGCAGCGGGACCGGACATCACCGAGGAGGTGGCCGCGATGATAGACGAGTCACCCCACAGACCCCAGATACGGGTGGTACTCCTGGACACAGCCCTGATACCTGACGGGGTGACGATAGACCCCATCGCACTCTCAGACAGTCTATCGAAGCCCGTCGTTGCCATGAACATGGAAGAACCCACAGCTACTGGAGACGAACACATCCAATATTTCGCACTCAAGCAGGGGGACACCGAGGCGCAGGTCCTCTCCGTGGGGCTCACGAGGCAGACGGCGACTCGGGTGCTGAGAACCGCATCTCCAGGCGCAGGTCCCCCCGAAGCCCTCAGGGTCGCAGAAATCACAGTTTCAGCAATTTTAGACAAAAAAACACAACATAATATTTAAAAGGACTTGATCAGCCTGTAATCGAACGGCGGGGTAGTTCTCCATGAAGTTCTGCTCGGAGTGTAGCACGGTCCTGAAACTGAATGCCAAGAAAAAGCTCCTGATCTGCCCTAAATGCGGACATGAGGAGCCCTCAGAGGCACCCATAATGGTCACAAGGAACACCGAGGAGAAAGACAAGATAGTCGTCATCGGCAAGAAGGAAAGGGAGCTGAGGACGCTCCCCAGGACCAAGGTCAAGTGCCCCAAGTGCGATAACCTCACCGCCGAGTGGTGGATGGTCCAGACCCGTAGCATCGACGAGAGCGCAACCCAGTTCTTCCGCTGCACCAAGTGCGGGCACACCTGGCGCGACTACGGGTAGCACCAGTCGAGCGAACAATTTTATTAGCACTCATATCAATAGGGTACCAGCATCATCACAATCAACTGGTGGAACGATTTGTTTGAAGTGGAGATATCTAAGATCGAGCCCTTCCGCAATCTAGTGAAGGCGCTCTCAGTCATCGTCGAGGAGGGGACGTTCAACATGAACGAGGCCCAGATCAAGCTCCTCGCCATGGACCCCAGCCACGTCGCCATGGTCGACTTCGAGCTCCCCAGGGAGTTCTTCGACACCTACAGCTGCCAGGGGGAGCCCCGGCTCACGGTGAACATCGGCGAGTTACTCAAGTTCCTGGACCGGGTCGACAGGGACGAGCACGTCACAATCAAGCTCGACGAGGAGCAGGCCCGTCTGGTCATCCGCTGCAAGCGGGGCGGCCACAGCCGCAGGTTCATGATGCCCATCCTTGAGCCCCTGGACGAGGAGGTCCCCCAGCCCAAGATATTCTTCAAGGCCTCCACCAGGATCCTCACGGGGAGCTTACGGAGGGCCATGAGGGACGCCAGCCTCGTCAGCGAGCACGTCAAGCTGGAGGTCGGTGGGGATGCATTCAAGATCAGCGCCACAGGGGACATGGGGAGCGCCCTCAGTGAGTGGCAGAGGGACTCCGACGAGCTCCTGGAGCTGAAGTCCGAGGAGGACTCCAACGCCAACTTCACACTCAGCTACCTCAACGACATAGTCAACGCCGTCCAGGCCTCCAGCGAGGTCGCCACCCTGGAGCTCTCCACGGACATGCCTATCAAGATGGACTTCGAGCTCCCCCAGGGGCGCCTCATCTACTACCTAGCACCCATGATCGGTGTCTAGACCCACCTAACAACTTTTCATCCGTTCTCACCCCTTTCAGGGTAAGTAAAGCATAATATCTCACACTGAAGCCATTGAACTAGGACCAACACCGTATGATCTCGGAGAGGGAGGCCGCCAAGTACCCGTTCCTGAGGGACGCAGTCAGCCTAGTTGAGGTCTTGGACGTCACCCTCGACGACCTGGTGGACCCCTCCTACGGGAAGGTCCTGGACCGGGCCGAGGACAGGGTCTCACAAGCCATCCTGAAGGGGGAGACCGACTCACGCCTGGGGGATCCCCTCACAGAGCTCCTCTCATACCCCGTCGCCAACATGTTCGTCACCGTCCTGGGCGAGGACTTCCTCAGCAGGAGGTACGCCCTCTCCGAGGCCCTCAGAGCCGAGGAGATCCTCCGCGAGGAGGGGGAGGCCCGCATAGCGAAGATGGCCAGGACGGAGTTCGAGTGGACCCTGAACCTCGTCTCCGAGCGCCTGGACGGGCGCATCTACAACTTCGGTCTCCACTTCGGCGACTACCTGAGGAACGCCGCCGTCTTCAGGGAGCCCAAGTGGAAGCTCGTGAACCGGATGATGAAGGACGGCTACGTCCTCCTCACCCAGCCCGAGGCGACACGGCTTCTCAAGGAGGAGATCCAGAGGAGGATCTTCACCTTCGTCTCAGTCCCCGCCAAGATCAACCTCCCGGAGCCCCTCAGGGAGAGGACGAACAGGCTGGCGAAGCTGCTGAGCGAGAACAGGGCCAGCATCACGGGAGAAGACCTGCCGTCGGAGGTGGTCATGGAAGCCCTCCCGCCCTGTATAAGCACCGCATTTGAGGCGCTGGTCTCTGGAAAGAGGCTTGGTCATATGGAGCGTTTCGCCCTCACCTCCTTCCTGATAAACGCAGGTATGGAGATAGACGATATAGTGAAGGTCTTCGTCTCGGTGACGGACTTCGATGAGGAGTTCACACGCTACCAGATCGAGCACATAGCCGGCCTAAGGGGCAGCCGCACGAGGTACACGCCCCCCACCTGCTCCACCCTCCGAACCCACGGGGTCTGCGTCAACCCGGACAGGATCTGCGGCCGGATAAAGCACCCCCTGAGCTACTACCGGAGGAAGATCTGGATGTTCCAGAGGCAGGAGGAGGAGAGGGAGGCGGATGTCAACCCTCAAATATCAGAGTGAAACAGATAACTGGAGCCAACTCAACGATGGATGAGACCACGACGGACGACGAATCCAAGACACCAAAACGGGGGCTGCACCACTGCAGGTACTACGACAACCTCGTCAAGTACAACCCGAACTTCTGTGGCAAGTGTCCCCACAACGGAATCAGGCTCCGCGGGGACGACGGGTAAGACTTCGATACCTGTTTTTAAGGGAACGCTCAACCTATTCAGTGGAAAGCCGATGGCCGATCAGGACTGGGGCAGCGAGGGCTACATCTCGGACAACTTCAGGGCATACTACGCCTCAGGCGCCAGCAGGGTGGATCCCCCCGCTGAGCTGAGGGAGAGGGAGTTCGGCTTCCTCAGCTTCGGCGGCAGATCCATGTTCCGCCACATCGGCTTCGAGGACACGCAGCAGCTCAGGGGCTACTTGAGGGAGTACGCCCCGGCCCATTCCTACTTCTCGGCAGCCTACTACGAGGACCCCCGGGCCAACATGGAGTACAAGGGCTGGCTAGGGGCCGACCTCGTCTTCGACATCGACGCCGACCACTTCGACCTCCCCTGCCAGGAGACCCACGACAGGTGGACGTGTGGCACCTGCGGCGAGGAGGGGATGGGCAAGTCGTACCTGGTGTCGTGGGTGCACCAGCAGGCCCTCCGCGACCAGGCGCTACTGGCCGGGATGCACTCCGGGGATTCGGTGCTGCGCGGGCTGACCTGGTTGCGCGGACACTGCCGGTCCTATGAACAGTCATGGCCCTATTCGATGTGGCGCGACATGCTGTGGCGATGGCTGGGTGGGCGTGATG
>Ga0209536_100017576_pt1 | contig 10122 bp, 11 predicted proteins | sample DeeMarSeWOR28_12_FD_187461 | JGI IMG/M metagenome (GOLD analysis project Ga0209536, IMG submission 187461) | Marine sediment microbial communities from White Oak River estuary, North Carolina - WOR-2-8_12 (SPAdes) (version 2) | ecosystem: Environmental > Aquatic > Marine > Intertidal zone >... | reverse complement strand
AGTGTTTACCTTTGCGTGCAGGGAGACAATCAGCCAGCCATTGCACTTTACAAGAAAGTAGGATTAAAAGAAAGCTTTCGTTATCGATATCTTATAAAGAAATAACTCCAATATCATAGATTCGTGTATCGAGCAACATATAAATACAAAACAATTCATCATAATTTGAGGGAATGAAATGAGTGATGATCCAAATTATTATATTCATTTAGGAATAGCTGTTAGAATACCAATGGCGTTTGAAAAATTCTGTGACAGAACTTATTATTCCATGACGAAGGAAATTCCTGAAGGAATTGATGAATCATCCGATGATGCTCGAGTAAAAACAATTTTTCATGTGTTCAATAAAGAAAAAGAAAAGGTAGCTACTTTTAATCCGAGTGGCGAATATCACTGTTTAAAAGATTCATTTAAACCAATTTATGAACGAATGGTCGAAGATATTGAATATGCTGCTTATAAGGCTAAAAAAGCTCAAGATGAAATTGATAAGAAACTTGTAGAACGATTCGAAGAAGAATTCAACATCAATAATCAATAAAAAATCTGTTGCTTTTCTCTAATTATTAGAGAAGAATACGAATTATCTTTTTATAGTCGATATTCCCTAAATTACCTAATTACTACCTATTGAATCTATATAAGATTCATGAATCTTTAACAACTATTTCAGTGATTGGTATGAGAAAGGTAACAATATTAACAGATGGTGGGAGTGATCTCAAGACTGAGATTATCGATAAGTATGAATTAACCATTATACCATATAGGATAATATTTGGTAATGATGTTTATTTTACATATGGAAATGACAATACATCAATTACTCGAGATGAATTCTATACTCGTCTTGCTAAATGTGGAAAAGAAGATTTACCTAACACTTCAATACCCTCTCCAGGGCTTATGATGAAAGCTTTTGATGAAGCATTGACGAAATCTGATTCAGTTTTAGCTATTCTTCTCTCCAGTAATCAATCCGGAACAATTGATAGTGCGAAGCGAATTCTTGAGAATCGATATCCTGACAAGGACATTACTATTTTTGATTCAAATCAAATTATGTCAGGAATAGGTGTTCAAGTTCTTTATGCCGCACAACTGGCTGCTGAAGGCAAAAGCAAAGAAGAAATCATTGCAAAATTAAGTGAATTAAATGCACAGGTAAGAACAATTTTTGTCTTCCAGAATCTCAATTATCTTTACTTGGGAGGACGTATTGGTAGGGCAAAGAAATTAATGGCTACTGCATTAAATATGAATCCAGTTTTGTATGTAGATGATGGGATTATGGAAGGACTTGGTGTTCTGAAGAAAGGGAAACTTATTCCGCAGTTAAAGCATTACGCGACAAATGCAGTTCAGAATGCAAAAACAAATGATATTTTCTTATGGCATACGAGAAATGAAGTTATAGCAGATGAAATCTATCAAACAATGAAAGAAGCAAATACCACAGGTAAAACGATTCATTATCAAGAAGCAAGTCCTTTACCAGCTGTCTATGGAGGACCAAATGGTCTATCAATTACCTATATTGGCGATTGGGATAAGAAATGGTTATTCAGCTAATAATAATGTCGTGGTGAACAATTGAGTAGGGAAACAAGGAATTGTTTCTCTATTTTTTTATTTTTTATAAATTTCTTGATCTTTAATCGTTATAGTTACTAATCTGTTATAAGAGAAAAGATTATGAATCAAGTTTGAATGAGTAATTAGACTGTCCACAAACACTATAAATCAAAAAAAGGACTTTCAATATTCAAAAACTGATAAAATCAATCTTGATTTGTAAGAGGATGAATCTAGATGTCTAGCATCGAACATGGTAATTTACCAATCTTTGAAAAAACGATTAGTAAAGATCTCTCTGTTTCCTACTATTACTCGATGGGTACAAAAGACATAACTATTGTTCTTATTCATGGATTAGGAACTTCAAAAGAAGATTTTCTACCAATTCTGAATTACGAGGAATTAACATCATATGATATTATTTTCGCAGATCTTGTTGGTCATGGTGAATCGTCAACCCCTAAAGATTTCTCATACACAATGGATGATCAAGCAAAAGTATTGTACAATCTACTAAATATTCTTTCAATGAAAAAAGAAGTACTAATAATTGCCCATTCACTAGGCGGTCCAATAGCTGTCTCTTTAGCTGAAATGTTGGGAAATAAAGTTGCAGGAATTATTTATGCAGAAGGAAATATCGATCAAGGTGATTGCTTTTTCTCGGAAGTAATCACTACAAAACATACTTTTAAAGAATGGAAAACAACAGGCTTCAAAGAAATGGTTGATAAATTGCTTGAGGATCCAGCTTATCAAGAGTACGTAAAGTCTTTCAAAAAAGCAGGTCCAATTACAACTTACAAATCTTCTCAAGATGTCTACAAAATCTCTGTAGAGGAGAATATCTTGAAACGACTTGTACAATTATCTGTACCTGTTCTAGCAATTTATGGAGAAAACAACAAAGGGAAATTTACTTCAGAAAGTAAATTATCAGCAGAATTTCCAATTTGCTTTATACCTGATGCTGAACATGATATGATACTTTCTAATCCTGATGCTTTCTATCAGGCTGTGATTGATTTCCTCCTCCAGTTCTAAAAGGTTTATTTTTTCTAGTAAAACCTTCCGCAAGTTTTGGAGATTTCTGAAGAAGAAAAATCTGTGCCACAAGCGTAAGGTTAAAAGAGTAGAAAATTGCGTTTAGAATTGTTAGAATTAACTTTTTGCAATTCTCATAGTCATGGATGAATTTGCGGAGGTTAAATATGGTGCGATATCCATAGTTATTCATAGGTTGAATTGCTCTACAACCTATGCCGAGGTGTGGTTTCAACCAATTTAAACAACAGATAGTAAAGTTGATCTTTAAAATGAATGATACTATTAAGAATTTGAAAATAATGATCGTTGAAGATGATCCATTAATCAGACAATTGTATGAACAGATTCTTAGTCAAAAAGGATATCAAGTGATTTGTGTTGCCGCTGATGGAGCCGAAGCGGTCAAATTGTACCATAAACTCAAGGAGAAACCTGATTTAATCATTCTTGATTTTAGAATGCCAAAGAAAAATGGCTTAGAAGTTACTCAAGAGATTCTTGATTATAATTCATCCACTGATATTCTAATGATAAGTGGAGATCCTGTCTTTGACAGGAAAGCAGTAATCAGTCGAGGAATAAACATACTACAAAAACCAGTAAACATTACTGCCTTGCTCCAAGAAATTCGTTTGATTGGTGGCTATTAAATACTCAGGATCATCTTCAAAAGTAGAAATAAAAAGATTTACTCGTTGATAAAAACAGAATTATTTCTTAGCTTTTTGAAGAATTTTTTTCGCCCAAATTTTCGCTTCTTTTACGTTTGCTTCTTTATCTTTCTTTAAAGGTTCAACATACTCAGAGATACCAAGTACTGTATTGTTCTTCAGAATATCTTGCATATCAGTTAAAACTCCCTCAGCACTTCCTGCACAACAAGCGAATAATCCTAAATTCTTCTTTTCAATTTTGACCTTCTTCAAGAAGGATCGAACCACGGGATTGAGTCTCCAAGCCCAAACAGGTGTTCCAAGAAAAATGAGATCATATTTACTAAAATCAATATCAGTTTTCTCTAGTCTTATATTCTTCTTAGTCATGGATTCAAACCCACCTCGGAAATAGAGCCTGAAACCACTAGATTTAATATCCTTTTGCCTCTGAATCTCAAACAAATCTGCTTTTAGTTCTGAAGCAATGGCTTCTGCGATGAGTTTGGTATTACCAGTTTTCGAATAATAGATTACCAAGCTTTTCAATTCAATCAACCAAAATGATTTTACTTTGTTTAATTGATAGCAAGTATTATTTATACTTTTTATGCTTAAGAAATTTTTAATAGCTATAAAAATTATTTACACTAACTGTAAATATTATGGAAAGAGAAAAAATGCATGCATTAACAATTTCCTTTCTTGTAATTGCTATTCTATTACTAATATTCTTTGTAATAATATCGTTTACTTTTGTTGGATTATTCTTATCAGAATTAGGTTTGTGGTTTTCTTGGATTCCATTGTCCTTTATTATTGCCTCTATTCCTTTTATAGTATTTTATTCACATGAATTACATCCAAGATATGATTTCTTCCTCTTGATTCTAAGTGCTCTCCTAAATCTCATTTCTTATATTCGGTTAATGTTTCCTTTCTTTAGAGTTAATAAAACAAACCGCAAACTAAAGAAAGAAATGGAAAAGAGTCTTGGTGCTGATTATCTAACATATATTGATCCGGCATTAAAATCGAGTATTGTGAAAAGGGTAAGATTTCGGCTTTCCCACTATTTTTCTGGTATCAATTATAAGAGAATTGAAAAACATGTAACTTCAATTGATGATATTCCATACAAAAACATTGGAGAAACAACTCTAAAACTTAATGTGTATCATCCAATTAAAGAGGGGAAATTTCCAATAATTATTTACATTCACGGAGGAGGATGGATGAGAGGTTCAAAAGATCGTTATCTCGAACTTAGAATTTTGAAACGTCTAGCCTATATGGGCTTTACAGTTTTCAATATAGATTATCGTTTAGCTCCTCTCCCTACTCTAGCAACTTTCAGAGAAATCCCACATGATAATCCAACTATTCGAGAAATGGTTTCGGATGTAAGAGCATCTATCTTGTTTGCTACTCAGCATGCTGACGAATACAAAGGGGATCCGAAATCCCTTTTCCTTTTCGGAAGATCTGCAGGAGCTCACTTATCCTTACTCACTGCATTCAGTTGTGAGGAAAAGTTCTTTGAAATGGAAGGAATAGCTTGCACAATCCATGATTATACTATCTCCGGAGTAATTGCTTTTTATCCTGCTACTGATTTAGTAGAGTTACTTGAGTTTTACAAGGATGATGGTTCTCCTGTTTTCAAATTATCATTATATAGAAGTACTGGAACAACAATTGAAGAATCAAAAACCATGTATGAAATTTTTTCACCAATCAGCTATGTAACTGAGGAGAACAAGGAGAGAATTCCTCCTGTTTTTCTTGCAGTAGGATCAAAGGATCGAATCTTCAATGCTTATCAGTCAGAAGAATTAGAAGAGGAGTTAGAAAAGCTTGGATTAACAAGCGTACTTCTAGAGTTGCCATGGGCGAACCACGCTTTTGATGCGGTGATTAATGGACCTGGTGGGCAATTAGTTTTTCAATATCTGTCACAATTCTTAGCTTGGGCAATTACTAAGAGTCGTTTAAAGGAAATTGAAGAGACTGCCATCAAACTTGGTTTAGGAGAAATTCTGAAAATTGAGAAATTAAATGTCATTCATGAAATAAGTGAAGGAAAAACCATAGATGAAATAACTGACTCAATGAAAGAACAAAAAACTAAAAGTAATTATTAAGATAAACAATAAAATAACTACGAATTTTCAGACTTGTGAGAACCCATTTATTTTTTTATTCCTTATATATCTCTTAGAGGGTTTCACAGGGATCAAAAATGGATATAGTAGCCATAACCTTCCTAGCTATAGCATTGCTGCTCTTTGTATTATTTGTCCTAGTGTCCGCTACGATTATTGGATTCTGGTTATCAGAAATTGGCTTATGGATCTCTGGCTTACCAATCTCCTTAATTATTATCTCAATTGTCCTTCTCGTTAGGAATTGGCAATTACCACAAGAAACAACAAGTATTACTTTACTCCTAACGAGTATAATTCTCAATACAATAACCGTTTTAAGATTATTTATTCCATTTGTCAGAGTTAGAAGTACTAACAGGCAATTGAGATTGGCTATGGAACATGGTTTAGGACAAGACTATCTCTACTATGTTGATCCTTTTATTAGCTCTCGCTTCACGAAAAATGTCCATTTCAAACTCTCACATTATTTTACAGGAGTCAGACCAAGAGCATTATCAAAAAGAGTCGGGGGTGTTCGAGGAGAAATCTATAAAACAATTGATGATGAGAAACTCAAATTAAATATTTATTATCCAAATAGAGATGGAACATTTCCTACTGTAGTATTCATCCATGGAGGAGGATTCATTTTAGGTTCAAAAGATCATCCAAAATGTGAGAAAATTTGTAAAATGCTTGCGAATTATGGTTATGTGGTTTTTAGTGTTGATTATCGATTAGCTCCCATTAAATATCTCTATAAAAACAGAGAGACAATAAAAGAAGACTTGCTCATCTGTGATATGGTTGATGACATACGTTCGGCAATTATTTATGCAAAGAAAAATACTAACCTTTACAAAGGAAATTCTGATGAATTATTCTTATTTGGGAGATCGGCAGGAGGACATTTAGCCTTACTAACTGCCTTCAGTTGTCTCGGAGAATCCCATTTCATAGATGAAACAGATGGTTCCATACAACAATATAAAATAGCAGGAGTCATTGCTTTTTACCCTGTAACAGATTTTTCTGAAGTTTATAATTTCTACGGAATAAAAAATATCCTAAAAGCATTAATTTATAGAGGAACTGGTGGGTCAGAAGAAGAATTAGACTATCTCAATAAAGTCTTCTCACCTCTTACATATATAACAGAGAAAAATCTTCATTCACTTCCTCCGGCTTTCATTGTTACTGGAGAAAAAGACAAACTAGTAAAACCAGACCAATCAGTTATACTATTCAAGAAACTCCAAAAGTACAAACTAAGTAGTGTACTCCTTGAACTACCATGGGCAAATCATTCGTTCGATGTCATACTTAATGGTCCAGGAGGACAATTAACACTCAAATATCTAAGTCAATTTTTAGTCTGGGTATTAACTAAAAGAAAATTAATACAAATCAATGAATTAGCAAAAGAGCATGGAATGAATGAAGTAATATCAAAAGAGAAGTATCGCTTGTTACATGATTTAAAGAAAATGAATCTCGATAATGAACGAGATATGAATAATTATTTACCATTCATCGAATATGTTTATCAAGAAGAAACAAAACAAAGTTCTTGATGTCAAACAATCAAAAATCCGATAAAACTTCTGGTGAAATTCAATGGTCAAAAGATGTGGATGGGGATTAAATTATCAAATTTCAATTGATTATCATGATAAAGAATGGGGAGTTCCCGTTCATGATGATAGAGTGCTTTTTGAATTCTTAATCCTAGAAGGGGCACAAGCAGGTTTAAGTTGGATAACAATTCTTCAAAGAAGAGACAATTACCGAAAAGCCTTTGATAACTTTGATTATGAGAAAATAGCGAAATATGATGAAAAGAAAATTGCTGAACTACTACAGAATGAAGGAATTATAAGAAATAAATTGAAGATTAGTTCTACAATTTCAAATGCACAAGCGTATATCAAAGTGCAAGAGGAATTTGGAACATTTGATAAATACATTTGGGGATTTGTAGATTACAAACCAATTCAAAACAATTGGAAAACGTTAAGAGAACTCCCAGCGAAAACAGAACTTTCTGAGAAAATAAGTAAGGACTTGAAGAAAAGAGGTTTCAGATTTGTGGGACCAACTATTATATATGCCTTCATGCAAGCTGTAGGGATGGTAAACGACCACATAATTGAATGTTTTCGATATAAAGAGCTGAAAAAATCCTAAGTGAAGTAATTTCTTATTAATACTTTTTTTATTATTTATTTATGCCATATTATAATATAACAGAAAATGTAGTAGCAGCATCAATTAACTATGAGAAAAAAATCAGAATTAACAATGCTGCACAAACAATTCTAACAACTTGTATTGCTCTGCCTGATTCACTTGTTTTTGTGGATTGTGGAGTATATTTGGCTTTTACAAAGAAATTTAGAGAAGACATGGAAAAGAGATTTCAAAGAAAAACAAGTCACTTAATACTAACACACTCACATTGGGATCATATTTTAGCAATGAAAGTTTTCAAAGATGTTGATATAATAATATCAAAGAAAGATTTAACTTCTCTTAAAAAAGCTCTGAAGGGATATTTAAGTCCAGAAAAATTACTTGAATATGCAGAGCAATATGCTGAGGAAGATGCAAAGCTTACAGAAGATATCAAGAAAGCGGAATTATTTTCACCAAATATTAGTGTAAAAGATGAAATGAAAATAACATCAAATGATCACGAAATTAATATCAAAGTCATTGGTAGTCATACAACAGGTTCTGTTCATGTTTTTTATCCAAAAGGAAGAGTATTGTGTACTGGTGATAATTTACTCGAGTGTTATCCTCAGTTACTAGCTTCAAATTGGAAGTCATTAGATTTACTCCGATCATGGGAAACATTAGATGTTGTACATGTTGTACCCGGACATGGAAAACCAGTAACAAAAGACTATATAACAAAAGTACGACAGTACTACGAAGACTTGATTTCTTTCTTGAAAAAAGAGATAAATAAAAATACCCCATTGAAAGATGTTTTAAAAAATCCACAATTACCAGCTTATTTTGGAACCAAGCAAACCGATTGGCAATATGCTTGTCGATTTGGAGCAAATTGGTTAACAGCAGTAATAGAGGATTGGTATAAATTATTGAAAAAATAATAAAAATAGAAGGATGAAAAATATGGATTTAAGTAATTATGCTAGTTATCATGTTTGGGCTGGAGATAAAGTTAGAGCACTAATTGAACAACTTTCTGAAAAGGAATTTACAGAGAATCTTGGCGATTATTTTAGTCACAACTCAATCCATGAATTATGTTTGCATTCATTAGCTGCTTGTGAATTTTGTTTGGCATTAGTTGATGAAACTGATCCTGATATCTTTAATGCTAGATATGAAGAACTCAAGAAACTATCCAAAAAAGAACTACTGGAAGAGTGGAAGCAAACCGATCATAATTATTCTCAATTACTGCAAGGATCCGTTGATGGGAAAATTCTCGTACCACCATTTCTTGGTAAAAGCTTCAAAATTAGTAAATTAGATTTCTTATTGCAATATATAACGCATTCAACTTACCATAGAGGACAAATAATCATTGCTTTGAAGAAATTAGGCAAACAAGTTATCGGGACTGATTATCTTTTCTTTTTGAATGAAATTGCAACTGATTAGATAATCATTTCTTCATTTTTTGGGTAAGAATTTTATTTTTTAATGTAAATATTTAGCATTAAAATTACTTGGAGATTAGTCTACGTGCAAAAAGTTGCCATTGTATCAGATGGTAGTTGTGACTTACCAAAAGAACTAATTGAAAAATACAGTATTCATATTGTTCCTATGTCTGTTATTATTGGTAACAAAGTCTACAAGTTATACGGTGATTATGGAACAATCACAAAAGAGGAATTTTATAATCAATACGGGAAAGATGAAATTTTCCCAACTACGTCTCTTCCATCGCCAAAAAAATTCGCAGATGTCTTTGAAGTCGCCTTGAAAGAAGCTGAATCAGTTATTGCTATATTTTTATCTGATAATTTATCATCAACATTTCAAACTGCAAAAATCGCATTGAATTATCTAGATAATTCAGATATTACTATTATTGATTCCAAAGTTGCTGCTTCTACCTTAGGAGCATTAGTAATCGAAGCAGCAAAAATGGCTCAAAAAGGAGCATTAAAAGAAGAAATTCTTAAACACATTGAGAAGCTCATACCAGAAGCAAAACTAGTTGGAATTCTTGATAGAGTTGATGCAGTATATAGAAGTGGGCGAATATCTTGGGGGAAGAAATTCTTAGCAGAAAGAATCAATATTAAACCAGTTATTGGTTTTCAAGATGGAAAAATAATCACATATGGAAACATACGCGCAAATAGAAGATCTATTATGTTTCGAATGCGGTATATGGCTACTATCCTCCCAAAACATTGCAGACTTGTGATATCCTGATGGCCCTGATCAGATGCAGGGTTTCAGGCCACTCAGCATTGGTGACAAGGCATGCCTGCATGCCATAATTTCTATGATAGTCTCCTCTAATATCCAAATAGAAGAGGTTACCAAAATTACTATGGACACTTTTGATGCATATCGCATTGGACAGGACTATAATCCTGATCTAGATAGGCCCAGCCATCTGCCCCAACTGACTACTACATCTGCTACCATCACTACTAGTTCTCCTGCTGCTGACTTTATCCATACAATTAAGAGAG
>Ga0209536_100017575_pt1 | contig 10122 bp, 5 predicted proteins | sample DeeMarSeWOR28_12_FD_187461 | JGI IMG/M metagenome (GOLD analysis project Ga0209536, IMG submission 187461) | Marine sediment microbial communities from White Oak River estuary, North Carolina - WOR-2-8_12 (SPAdes) (version 2) | ecosystem: Environmental > Aquatic > Marine > Intertidal zone >... | reverse complement strand
TGGCCCCTTCGCCCATTGATAGTTTGCAACGCCCAATCGATGATAGTGAGGGTTCGCAAACCCAGGAAATCGAATTTGACCAAGCCCACGGCTTCCACATCGTCTTTATCAAATTGCGTGACCAGACCGGCACCACCGGGTTCGCAATAGAGAGGGGCAAAGTCGGTGAGTTTCGAGGGGGCGATAACCACACCGCCGGCGTGTTTACCGGCATTTCTTGCCAAGCCTTCCAGTGACAAAGCCATATCAATTAGCGATTGCACGTCTTCTTCTTTTTCGTAGCGTTCCCGCAGGGCTTCTTCTTGTTCCAGTGCTTTGGCTAAGGTCATGCCCACTTCAAAGGGAATCAACTTGGCAATCTGATCCACAAATCCGTAGGGATGCCCCATGACCCGACCCACATCGCGCACCACCGCTTTGGCAGCCATAGAACCATAGGTAATGATTTGCGAGACCTTATCCCTGCCATAGTGTTGCGCCACATAGTCAATCACCCGGTCGCGGCCTTCCATGCAAAAGTCCACATCGAAATCCGGCATAGAGACCCGTTCAGGATTTAAGAATCGCTCGAACAGCAGCTCGTATTTGATAGGATCCAAATCCGTAATGGTCAGCGCATAAGCCACCAAAGAACCCGCCCCGGAACCGCGCCCGGGGCCCACCGGCACACCATTGTTCTTTGCCCACTGAATAAAATCCGCCACGATGAGGAAATAGCCCGGGAAACCCATTTTGATAATGACATCCAATTCCACGTTCAAGCGCTCAAAGTAACGCTGGCGATGTTGGGCAAAATCCGGCGCATTCACATCGAACAAGAACCGCAAGCGCTGGTCCAGCCCCTCACTAGCCTGTTGGCGGAAATACTCTTCTTCGGTCAATCCATCTGGTATGGGAAAGTCGGGGAGAAAGTTCTTGCCCAGGGTGAGTTCCACGTTGCAGCGTTTGGCAATTTCAATGGTGTTTTGCAACGCTTCGGGAATATCGCTAAACAACTCCGCCATTTCATCTGCGCTGCGCAAGTATTGCTGCGTGGTATACCTTCTAGGCCGCCTGGGATCATCCAGCGTACGGCCTTCGTGTATGCACACCCGAGCCTCATGGGCTTCGAAATCATCCGGTTTGATAAAATGCACGTCGTTAGTCGCCACCACCGGTGTGCCGGTTTTCAAGGCCAATTGTACGGCAGCCTCGATATAGTCGTTGTCCTCCGCCCGTCCAACGCGTTGCAATTCCAAATAATAGCGCTCAGGAAACCACGCCAGCCATTGCCTCAGTGCGGATTCGGCGGCTTTGTGGTTGTCCGTCAATAATAAACGCCCCACTTGTCCCTGGGCTCCACCCGACAATGCAATCAAGCCGTCCGTGCTGCCGTCCAGCCATTGCGGTTGGATAATCGGTACGCCGCTATGCTGACCCTGGGTATAACTCAATGACACCAGCTGAGTCAGATTCTTATAACCCTTGTTGTCCATACACAAAAACACCGTACGATAGGGTTGGCTGGGTTGTTCAGCGTTGTGTATCCACGAATCCACCCCGATGATAGGCTTTACGCCTTGTTGGATGGCAGCGCGGTAGAACTTCACCATGGAAAACAAGTTGGATTGATCGGTGACTGCCAGTGCCGGCATGCCGGCTTGCGCCACTGACTTTAAGAGAGGTTTGACCCGAATGGTGCTATCGACTAATGAATATTCCGTATGTAGATGAAGATGAACAAACTGTTGAGTCATTGTCTGGAATATCGCCCCCGGTTAACAGCGCACAATAATAACAAGCGGAGTGCCATATTACCTCAGTGCGAGGCATCGCTGAATAACTAGTTTTGCACATTTATTAACCACCGCGCCAACTTTGATATTCAAACTAATGCATATATACAAAACAATGATCTCTTTAAACCGGTAGTAGTCATTGCGTTTTTCACAAAAGTAGGCCATTTTATTAATAAGTGTTCAGAATCTATACAGTAGCTGTGTAAGCCACGGTAGTAACAGAGCGCCTAAAAACACACCCGATTCAAATTGAAGGCTTTTATTTTATCCATGGGGGCGAAAATCTATTCAGTCATGCCTTATTCCTGCCGATAAAAATCAGCAAGTACATAAACTTAAGTAATCTACCTACGATTTTCTATGCGGCATTGTGTTAATCCCGGTCATGCGGGATCAATATTGTTTTCCGAACGGTTTGCGGCGGCGATGAAAAGTGCAAGCTGGTTCATGCTTGCTATTTGGCTAGCGAGTGCTTTGTCGCCAAGCGGTTATGCTGCAGAGAATCCCCAGGCAATCTCTATCGGTGTGTTAGCCATTCGAGGCCCGGACAAAGCGTACGAAATGTGGCAACCCACCGCCGACTACCTCAGCCAAAGTTTGCGGGCCTACGAATTCAATATCGTACCATTATCAATCGAAACGCTTAGTCAAGCGGTTAAAAACCAGCAAGTGGATTTTGTGCTCACCAATCCAGCACAATACGCCGAACTGGAATTTCAGTATGGCATCTCTCGCATAGCTACCTTACGCAACCGGGGTCAACGCGGCATATACACAGTGTTCGGCTCGGTTATTTTTACCCGGGCGGACAATACCGACATAAGAAGCCTGAGAGATTTAAAAGGTAAATCCTTCATGGCTGTACATCCCAATGCCTTCGGCGGCTGGTGGATGGCCTGGCAAAAGTTAAAATCCGAGGGCTTGGATCCGCATTCCGATTTTAAACCTCTACAATTTTCCGGCTTCCCCCAGGATCAGGTGGTAATGGCCGTTAAAGAAGGCAAGGTGGACGCCGGCACAGTCAGAACCAACATATTGGAGACCATGGCTCAAGAGGGCACAATCCGCCTGGAAGACTTTAGGGTGATTGCACCTCAACACAATCCCCAGTTTCCTTTTGTTCATAGCACGCGCTTGTACCCGGAATGGCCGTTTGCCACCACCAAAAACACCCCCACCGAACTGGCCCAAAGCGTTGCCATAGCGTTGTTAAGCCTATCCACGGAAAGCCCCGCCGCGTTATTTGCCAACAGCGCGGGCTGGACAATACCATTGGATTACCAACCTGTTCACGACTTAATGAAGGAACTGAATGTCGGACCTTATGAACACCAGCGCGACATCAGCCTCACGGATTTAATCAACCATTTTGTCGATTGGCCACCGGTACTCATAACGATATTTATCCTCTTGACCGCCGTAAGCCTGTACGTTAACAGCACCAACAAAAAGCTGAGCCAATCCAAACGGGCGTTGGAAAACGAAATTGAAGAACGCAAACGTGCGCAGGAAGCCGAACATCAACAAGCCGAACGCATCAAGACCTTATATGAAGCGGCATCTTTGCCCGGCTTACGGCCGGAAGAAGAAATCGAAACCATTTTGCAAGTCGGTTGTAAAATGCTGGGTTTGGAAATAGGCAAAGTTTGTCGCGTTGACACCGTAAATGAAGTCATTCAACTCATTGGCGTAGTCGCCCCGGAGGAATATCAATTGCACCGGGGAGATCAACTGCTGTTAAAAAATACTTTTTGCATCCTAACGTTCAATCAGGATTATCCCTTGGCGGTGGATAATATCGCAGATTCAGAACTAAATACCCATCCAAGCTACATAAACACCAAATTGGAATCCTATATAGGTACTCCGTTATGGGTCAATGGTAAAAAATACGGCACTATCAATTTTTCCAGCAAAAAATCCCACGAGCCTTTCAAGGAGTTGGACCAAAACATCGTTAAATTAATGGGCCGCTGGGTGGCCACGGCCATCGAACGGCACAACTACCAAACGGAACTTCATGAAGCCAAAACGACCGCTGAGTTGGCCAACCAGGCAAAAAGCGTTTTTCTGGCCAATATGAGCCACGAATTAAGAACTCCATTAAACGCCATCATCGGTTATAGCGACATGTTGCAGGAAGATGTGCGGGAGTTGCACCAGGAAACACTGGCTCCCGATATCGAAAAAATACAAATGGCGGGCAAACACTTGCTCTCTATTATTAACGACATTTTAGACCTTTCCAAAATCGAAGCCGGCAAAGTCGATGTGCAATTGGATGAAATTGACCTGGCGTTTCTGTTGAAAGAAGTGGTTGACATCTCCCAAACACTAGCCGCGAAAAACAACAACAGCTTGAATCTGTATATCGCAGACGATTTGCCCAGAGTCAAAACCGATGTCGCCATGGTGCGCCAATGCACGCTGAATTTAATCGGTAACGCCTGTAAGTTTACCAAAGACGGTGAAGTCAATGTGACCGCTAGCTGCATCCCTAATCCTTATATCCAGAACCAAAGCAATCATGACTGGTTCGCGATAAGCGTTGCTGATACCGGCATTGGTATTTCAGACAAAGCCAAAGACAAGCTTTTTAAAGACTTCTCCCAAGCCGACAGTTCCACCACGCGGGAGTACGGCGGCACCGGCTTGGGATTGGCTATCAGTCACAGACTCTGCAAACTGCTCGGTGGAGATATTGCCGTGAAAAGCGAACCGAACAAAGGCTCGGTATTCACTATTCGTCTACCTTTGCACTCAGTTTAGTAGCACTTTGGCTCTAGCGCGGCCTATATCAAGTTATTGCATGCATTGTCGCAGGAGTTGTTGTAATTCGGGTATGCACGAACCGCAATTGGTTCCAGCTTGAAGTTGTTCGCCGATTTGTTCGACACTGGTGATGCCGGTTTTGCTGATCGTTTCTAAAATAGTTTTTTCACCAACTCCGAAACACGCACAAACGGTTTTGCCCTGCTCTTTTTGTCCGGCTGGAGGTTCCCCGGTTAATAAACTGATTCGCTCGGCTTCGGTTAAGCTTTCTTTCTGAAACAAACTTGCCAGCCAACTACGTGGCGGCAAGTTGTAATCAGGAGCGATGAATATACAACTTTCCACGGTGTTACCTACCAGACGTACACCTCGATATTGCTTGGCAGCGACATCCAGATATTCCAGCCAATTGACATCGGTTTGTGAAGCGCACAAATAACTTCTAGCCCAAACCGGCCAGTCTGCCGGACTTTGTTCCCCGGCCAGCTCATATCGGTAATATCCTTCGCCCTGGCTTTTCACCCAATAGTTTGCATCTAAAGGTCGCAGTTCTCTTCTGGTCAACAAAAATCCATACCAGTGGGGCCGGTAAGATTCTATTGTGACCGGCGTATGTTTAAATTCCGGCTGTCCGGATACAGGATCCAACGCGGCATTGACAACAGCATCCACATTGGCGTTACTGGCATACTGCTGATTCCAATGCATAGGTACAAACACGCTACCAGGTCGATAGTCATCGGCTACCTTTGCCCTTACCACCACTTCCCCGTAGCGGCTGATTACTTTCACTAACGAGCCGTTTTTTATCGCTAGCCGGTTAGCATCATTGCTGTGCAGCTCCGCATAGGGTTCGGGTGAATGCTCGTTCAATTTTGCGGCTTTCGCCGTTCGCGTCATGGTATGCCAGTGATCACGAACCCGGCCAGTGTTCAATATAAAAGGATATTCCGATGTGGAAGAATTGCCCGGTTTTCTTGGGTGAATGGCGATGAATTGCGCTTTTTTCGATGCAGTGAAAAACCTGCCGTCGGCAAACAGGCGTTTTTCGCCCCGCCATGTATTGTTGGTATCGAACTTTACCGGCCATTGTAGAGGATCGAAATTGTCGTAGCCCGCTTGATCCAATCCGTGTAATGCGGCTATGTCAAAGTCGCGATCACCTTGGTTTTTGTATCCAGATAACCGAGCATATTCTTGAAAGATATCGAGCGGGCCGGCGTAGGAAAACGCCGCTTCATATCCCATTCTTTTCGCTACTTCGCAGATCGCCCACCAGTCGGCTTTGGCCTCACCCGGCGCCGGTAAAAAACTTCTTTGGCGCGACATGCGCCGTTCGGAGTTAGTCACCATGCCGTCTTTCTCGCCCCAGGTCAGCGCCGGCAACAACACATCGGCATACTGCGTAGTATCGGTGTACCGCATACAATCGGACACCACCACAAATTCACAACGCTCTAAAGCCGATCTGACAATGTTGGCCTCCGGAACACTCACGGCGGGATTGGTGCTCATAATCCAAACCGCTTTCACCTTGCCGTCATTCACCGCGTTAAATAATTCCACAGCTTTCAGACCCGGTTTGTCGGCAATGTGCGGCGCCCGCCAAAACTCTTGCACTAGCGCGCGATGTTCGGCCTTATCAATATCCATGTGGCACGCCAGTTGATTCGCTAGTCCTCCGACTTCCCTGCCACCCATGGCATTTGGCTGTCCGGTAAAAGAAAACGGCCCCATGCCGGCACGACCAATCCTGCCGGTTAGCAAATGACAGTTGATGATGGCATTGACCTTGTCGGTACCGCTGGAGGATTGATTGACACCCTGGGAATACACAGTAACGGTTTTCTCGTTTTGCGCAAACCAAGTATAAAACTCGGCAACCGCCTGTTGCTGCAAGCCGCAGGTTTGCGCTACCAGTTCGATAGAAGGTGAACTTTGCTTGGCTGCCGCAAGCGCCTGTTCCAGTCCTTCGGTGCAGTTTGAGGTAAACAACGGATTGATTTCGTCCTGTTCGTGTAAATAGACCAACAATCCATTGAATAAAACAGTGTCCGTCCCCGGTTGCAATGGCAAATGCAAATCGGAGATATCACAAGTGGCAGTGCGGCGAGGATCCACTACGACAACCCGCATGTCGGGATTGTCTTTTTTGGCTTTTTTGATTCGTTGAAACAATACCGGGTGGCACCAGGCGGTATTGGAACCTACTAATACAATAAGTTTGGCGCGTTCAAGATCCTCATAACTGCAGGGCACTGTGTCAGAGCCGAACGCCCGTTTATGTCCGGCGACTGACGAGGACATGCATAAACGTGAATTAGTATCGATATTGGCACTGCCAATAAAGCCTTTCATGAGCTTGTTGGCAACGTAATAATCTTCGGTCAGCAACTGCCCGGACACATAAAAAGCCACACTGTCAGAACCATATTGAGCTATGTATTCTTTAAACCGGTTGGCGACGGTGGTTAATGCAGTGTCCCAATCAACTTGTTCGCCACTAAGATACGAATGCAACAGACGGCCATCCAGGCTCAAAGTCTCGGCCAACGCCGCACCTTTAGAACATAAACGACCAAAATTGGCGGGGTGTTTACGATCTCCTACGACTGTGATTTGGCCTTGTTCTGTGACGTTGGCAACTATTCCGCAACCGACGCCACAGTAAGGGCAAGTGGTTTTTACTGATGTTTGCATGCTAAAATTTGCATGTTCTCGCTTTTGACTAACAAGCGTTTAAGGAAATAAATACCACATTGTCGTGCAGTTTCACCGGATATACCGTTGTACAACCCTCGTCCGGCCCTTGCGCCTGACCGTCTTCCAAACCTAACACCCAATTGTGCAAGGGACAGGTGACACTGCGGCCGTGCACGATACCTTGCGACAATGGCCCGCCTTTGTGAGGACACTCGTCTTTTAAGGCGAAAATCTCATCTTTGGCGTTGCGGAATATCGCTATGTTTCCGGCTTTTGTCGTAATGACGCGGGAACCCAATTTAGGAATTTCATCAACACTGCCTACTTCAATCCAATCACTCATCTTGTTACATACACCTTAAATAATTTACTAAAGTTTAGAGTCTAATTTCCCGTTTCGCCTTGGTATCCCAAGGCACACATTGTTTGAATTTAATCATTAACTTCTTCTTTTAGCTGGCTTTAAGCCAAACCGGCCACTGAGCCGGATGATCATCCTGATTCGGCGGCCAGAATTTTTTGCATTTCTTGTCCCACCACTGCCTCACAGCAACATGCCTAAAATGCTGCCTTAACTCTGTGCGGATGGTGCCAGCAGTGATCGGCGAGTTGCGCCGCCACGGCGCGCATTGGTACAACGGTTCGACGCCACTGGTGGCATAACAAGACAATAACTGTATCAATCCATAGCCCGTCATGGTCAATTGCACCCAACGATGCAACGTTTGTCGTGTTTGTTGCCAAGCTTCCTTTAAGCCCCAGGCCTGCTTGAGTTGTTTGAACATCGGTTCGATGCTCCAGCGTAAAGCGTAACTTTCAATAACCTGTTCCGCGCTGAGACTTGTGTCAGTGCTCAGTAGTAAAACGGGATTTTTCCATTGACCCTTTTTATCTTGCAGTTCACACCACACCGCCCGTACCCGTTGTCCGTCTAAAAACCGCGCCTTTACAATCTTACTGCGATAACGCACGGGTTGCTCTTTACTATAGACTAACAACTTCGCCTCAGTCCTTTTTAAATGGTTTATTCGTTTGGCGGTATATTGCCGCCCATATTTTCGCGGTCGTCCGCGCGTGTTGGCCGAGCGCCTCTCAGGCTCATCGTACAGGCGCGTATCGATACGTACTTGCCCAATGACGTGAATCCCTTGGGCACACTGGCTTTGAATCAACACCTTGCGCATATACCAACTGTCGAGCAATAAACGAATCGTTCGTCCGGTAAATAGCGGCCTCATCACTCGCATCAGCGTTTTGGCCGCCACCAGTTTACCGGTGTTACTGGCACTGGGAATCAAGCGGCTGAGTAGTGGTACTGCTGTTCTACGTGCCCCTTGTCCAATCACGGCGGCCAAACTCACCCAACATTGACCCCATACATAGCGCGCCAGATTCGGTTTATTGGCGTGCTGGTGATGAATCTGACTGCCGGGGGCTTTTTTCGAAGCCCGCAAGGTCAACGTATCATCGATCACCAAGTGAATCACCGTCTCTGGATTCAACACTAACAATAAGCGTGTAAACTGCCGAGCCAGTGCCAACCAGGACCAACGACCTTGCTGCAGCCATTTATAGTAACTGGTCCAATGGTTTTTCATCTGTAGAAGCAAATACGCTTCAGTAACAAATCCCTGTGGGGTTAACATCGCCCCAATGAGTAATTCGATAAACGTGCCGACTGATCTTAGGGGTAGCACTTTGGTTAAAAATGTTATCCAATAACACAGTTCGCGGGGGATGCGGCTACATCCTTTTGCGTTCATAGCGGCCTCCAGAATGAGTGAATTTCTTTCTGAAGGCCGCGCTTTGAATACCTTTTAAAAACACAAAAGTTATTCAAAGCGCGGCTGCGCGATGTGCGCCGCTATGTCAAGTTTAATTTAAAAATTTCTGGGATTTTTCTCCTCTGAAACTCTAAACTTTAGTTTAATATTTTTATTAACAATAATTTCAATTTCTGCATCAGCCGTCGACAATTGGCAAACCCTCCCAACCGGCACAATTCAACGTATAGCCTTCGGCTCCTGCGCCATGCAATTCAAACCACAACCTATATGGAACACCATCGCCAAACAAAAGCCTGATCTGTTTCTCTTTTTAGGTGATAGCATCTACGATGATTTCGATGGTAAGAAACCATTTACGCCTACCAAAGAAACCTTGTGTCGTGATTGGAACATGCTCGCCAGTGAACCCAACTTTAAAAAGTTCCGAGAACAAGTCCCCGTGATGGCCACCTGGGACAACCACGATTATGGCAAACATAATGGCGGCGCCGAGTTTGAATTAAAAGAAATAGCCAAAACTGCATTCCTGGATTTTTTTGGTGAACCAAACGATTCACAACGTCGCCAGTCACCCGGTATATATGATTCGAAGATCTTTGGGCCAGAAGGGAGGAGGGTGCAAGTTATTTTGCTGGATACGCGTTATTTCAAAGGACCGTTTATTAAAGACAAACGCAGCAAAGAAGAAAAGAAAGCCGCAGGATTGACAGGATCTATGGGCAACTACGTACCCAACCTAGATCCCAATGTGACTCTGTTAGGGCAAGTACAATGGGACTGGTTGGAAGAGCAACTCAAGAAACCCGCTGAACTGCGTTTGATTGCATCCAGCACCCAGGTGATTCCAAATGAAAAAGCCATGGACGAGTGGGGTAATTATCCGCTGGAGCGCCAACGGCTGTTCAGTTTAATCAAAGAGACAAGAGCCAATGGTGCCATTATCTTAAGCGGTAATGTACACTTCACAGAGGTATCGAAACTCACAAATTTTCCTTATACTTTGGTGGAATTTACCTCCAGTGGTATGACTCACTTTAAAAAAGCCTATGCTGAAGCGAAAAACGCCTACCGTGTGGCAGGGC
>Ga0209536_100017574_pt1 | contig 10122 bp, 8 predicted proteins | sample DeeMarSeWOR28_12_FD_187461 | JGI IMG/M metagenome (GOLD analysis project Ga0209536, IMG submission 187461) | Marine sediment microbial communities from White Oak River estuary, North Carolina - WOR-2-8_12 (SPAdes) (version 2) | ecosystem: Environmental > Aquatic > Marine > Intertidal zone >... | reverse complement strand
AATACTCAGGTGGATATCAGGTAGCCACGACACTAAATCCAGGATATGGTTACTGGGTAAAACTGACAGGTGGAGGAGATATAATAATCCCAGAGATGTTGGCAAAAGGAACGAAGTCAGAAGAGCTCTTCTCAGAAAACTGGGGTAAGATAATAGTTACAGATGCCACAGGAATAAACTACACGTTGTATGCAGTAAATGGAGAAGTAGATCTTAACCAGTATGAACTACCGCCAGCACCACCACAGGGAATGTTCGATATCAGGTATGGAAGTGGAAGAATAGCTGAGAATCTGGCTAATGGTGAACAAACAGTAGAGATGAATGGGATAAGTTATCCGATAAGAGTGAAAGTCGAAAATCTGAATATCAGATTGCAGGATGAAACAGGAGTGGAAATAAATGCAGAGTTAAGAAATGGAGAAGAAATAAGCATAGAAAACAACGCGATAACTAAGCTGCAAATAATTTCAGCGGAGTTTATAAATCCGGTTGAATATACACTTGAACAAAATTATCCAAATCCATTTAATCCTAGCACGGTAATTAAGTTTTCGATACCTGAGGCAGCTAATGTAATATTAAATATTTATAATATACTTGGAGAAAAAGTATCTGAATTAGTAAATGAAAAATTGGATGCTGGTAAATACAGCTATACCTGGAATGCGAATTCTGTAGCTACCGGTATATATATCTATGAGATTAGAACGCATAATTTTGTCTCAATTAAGAAGATGGTGTTGATGAAATAAGATTCTGAAATATTTTATGTTAAGCCACTTTCAATAAAAGTTAATGGATTTTTACTGGACTTACCATGATTTAACTTGTCGTATGAGATTAATGTTTAACCAATAATGCAACAGTCTCGATATGAAATGTATGAGGGAACATATCAACTGGTCTTATCTTAATTAATTTATATCCGGCTTCAACCATCAGCTTAATATCCCTTGTCTGTGTTGTCGGGTTACAGCTAATGTAAACAATCTTTTCGGGACTTAACTGCATAACATCTGAAACTGTATTCTTGTGCATTCCGCTTCTGGGTGGGTCAAGAATTATCACCCCTGGTTTAGGTAGTGCATTCGTCAATGGAAGAAAAGTTTTGTATAGATCAGCTTGAATGAACTTAACATTTTCTACCCTGTTAATATTCAAGTTTTCATTTGCATCATAGATTGAAGACTCAACCGCTTCGAATCCGTACACATCTTTTGCGTATTTAGAAATGAAAATTGCAATCGTACCGGCGCCGGAGTAAAGGTCGTAAATAATTTCATCACCTTTTAGATCAGCGTACTCTAATGCAGTTGAATATAGTTTTTCTGCCTGCAGTGTGTTTGTTTGGAAAAATGAATTAGCACTAATCCTGAATTTGTAACCACCGATTTTATCATAAATGAAACCACTTCCGTGATAGACTATTTCATAATCACCAACAGCAATGGATGATTTCTTTTTACTGATGTTATTTACAATTGTTGTTATTTCAGGAAATTCATTGGTAATTGCAGATACATATTCTTTAAGTAAGAGTTCATTTTCTTCAGAGGTCACAAGGTTTATCATTAAATCTTTTGAGTATTTCGATTGTCGGATTATAAGATTACGCAAGTAACCGGTGTGTGTTTTTGTACTATAAATAGAAATCGTTCTTTTCTTAAAGAACTCCCGTGTAAAATTCAATATGCTCGAACTAATTTCAGATTGGAGGAAACATTCATCAAGATCTAATATTTTTTCAAAATTGTTTGGCACGTGCAATCCCACAAAGAATCCATTTTTAGATACAGATTCGTCGTTCAGTACTGTCAGCCATTGCAAATCGGAAAATGAAAACTCCATTTTGTTTCTGTAGAAAAACACATTTTCTGAAGCTAGTATCGGTTCAACTTCAAAATCTGAAAATCCGCCATTGTGTTTGAAGATATCTTCTACTTGTTCATGTTTAAATGCTATTTGCTGCTGGTAATCAAGATCCTGCTGCTTACAGCCACCGCAGACACCAAAATATTTACAGCGGGATTTCACTCTCATTGGTGAAGGAGAGATAACTTCTTCAACCACCGCTTCAGCGTAGGATTTTTTAACTTTTTTAACCTTCGCCGAAACTATATCACCGGGATATGCACCCTTGACGAAAACTATAAACGAATCTGTAATTGCTTCTATAGAATTTTTGTCTGCATTTATTCTGGCGATGCCTTTCCCTTCGAAGGCGTACCTCTCTACAACTAAATTAATCAAGTCCCCCTTATTCAATTTGCCGTCCTCATAATAAACGTTGTGAAACCTATAAATTTATCTCCACCGAGCTTTAAGTAAGCATCGGCTTCGTGCTTAACTGCCGAATAGATCTTTTTGTATGTTTTCTTTTCCTCCTTGTTAGCTTTTGTGATTTTATATCTGATCTTCTGATAGAAATCCTCCAATGTAATTGATAGGTCTCTTTGCGCGATGATAGTAAATCCTTTTTCTTCAAAATAATGTTTTATTTTTGATGATGAAAGAGGTTCGAGGCCGCTTCTTGCCCAGATGTCCTTTACAAATGCTGCAACAGGTTCTTTGATTGAAACTATCTCTCCATTACAAATTAATCCATCGGGACTCAAAATTCTTTTAATTTCTTTTATTATTTCTTTCCTGTTCGGAATGTTGAGAGATGCTTGTGCATAAATCAGATCGAAATATTTTGGTTCAAAATCTGTGTGCGCATAATCCATCATTTTACATTTTATTTTGTCTTCATTCTTATGCTGCAATTTGATTTGCATAAGTGAGTCATAACTATCTGTGATTATTACTGCTTCCTCATAGAATTTAAGAAGTTGAAAGGCAATTGAATCACAACTAGGACCTACTATCAAACAACGTTTTCCGGAAAGATTACCCTGTTCGAGCAAAAACTCAAACTGCTTTTTTCCACCAGGTAATAAAATATCAGCTTTTATGATGAATCTTCCTTCTAATATCTCTTAATTATTATTACTAAATTTAATAAATATAACTGAATGACTAATTGTGAAATTATTTTGCTTTGCCTTTCCGAGGCCCGTGCACTATTTTTGATTCACAAGTTAAATTATTCTTATAAAGATTTTTTAGTGAATATCTCCGGAGGTTCCTTCATGAACAAAGAAAAAGACTATCTTGAAGACGATGTATTATTTGAAGATTTTGGTGAGCTTGATGAATTGGATTTTGGCGATAAAGAGAAGAGAGCAAAGGGAAATGTTAATCAGGAAGAAATCCAGGAAAAAATAGAATATGTTGATGAAAATCTTTGGAGTAAGCTTGAGAAATCAGGGAAAAGGATTTCATTCGCAAAAGATATACTTGCACTTTATCACTATATGAAGGATCCGTTTGTTAAGTGGTACAGGAAAGCGATTGTAGTTGCTGCTCTAATTTATTTCATTGTACCGATTGATACCATACCGGATCTGACACCTTTATTTGGTTATCTAGATGATCTTGGAGTAATAACGGCTTTGCTAAAATATCTTGGCAATGAATTAATGAGTTATTATCCGCCCGGATATCGCACCTGATAATTTCTGCAAATGACTCATAATTTTAATTAGCAAATTCTTCACATCTATATATAATTTCTGATAAGTAGGTTAAAATGAACTATCGGATTGTAAAAAGTGATGTTGTTTACAATGGTAAAGTATTTAATACTAAAGTTGACCAGATTGAATATAAAAGTGGAAATAAAGCCGTGCGTGAAGTTGCAGAACATCCCGGAGGTGCCGTTGTTGTTCCGATTACAGGCAATGGAAAGATAGTAATGGTTACTCAACATCGCTTCCCGGTTGATAAAATTTTACTGGAGCTTCCAGCAGGAAAATTGAGCAAAGGGGAAGATCCTTTCGTTTGTGCAGTTAGAGAACTTGAAGAAGAAACCGGATACAAATCAGATAACGTAAAAGAAATCGGAACTATATACACAACCCCGGGTTATTCCTCAGAGAAACTATGGATCTACCTTGCAAGGGGTTTAGAACCAGGAAATCACAACCGTGAAGAAGGAGAATTTGGAATGGAGGTTTTTGAGCTTACCCTTGAAGAAGTTGAACAGAAAATTTATAATGGAGAAATTGTTGATGGGAAAACTATATGTGGAATCTTTTTGGCGAGAAATTCTATTTAGTAAATAATTTATGCTTAAATCCTTCGAAGTAAAAGACTACGCTTTAATAGAACATATCTCAGCTGAGTTCGGTCAGGGGCTGAATATAATTACCGGAGAGACAGGTGCAGGTAAATCCATTCTTATTGATGCAATGAGTTTACTTCTCGGTGAAAGAGCGTCTACTGAAGTTGTGCGAAAGGGTGCACAGAAATCTTTCGTAGAAGGAATTTTTGATGTAAAGGGAAATAAAAAAGTTAAGCCATTGCTTGAAGAGAATGATATTGAATTCGGTAATGAGTTAATTGTCAGACGTGAAATTTCAGTTAAAGGTTCCAACAGATGTTTTATTAATGACACTCCGGTAAACTTAAATCTTGTTAAAGATGTCGGAAACTTACTTGTAGATCTTCATGGTCAGCATGAACACCAATCACTCCTTCGCACCGAAACACACATAGATTATCTTGATGAGTTTGGAAACTATCAGGAGTTACTTCAGCAATACAGATCAAATTATTCAGAGCTGCTTTGCAAGGAGCAAGAACTTCGGGAACTGAAAGAGAAAGAGAATAGCATAAAGGAGAAAAAAGATTTTTACTCTTTTCAGATTAAAGAGATAGATAATATTTCTCCTGAAGAAAATGAAGATGAGAAATTAATTGAAGAGCTGAAAATTCTTGAAAATTCTGAGAAGCTGGCGGAATTAACTTCTGAAATCTATTCTTTGCTTTATGATTCCGATAATTCCGTTCAGGATGCATTATCAAAAGTCAGGAATCATCTTCAAAAGCTTAGTGAGATCGATAAGACATTTTCAGAGGTTGTTAGTGAATCTGATTCAGCCCTGGCCCAAATTGAGGATATTTCAAACCTGGTTCGGAGCTACAATTCAAAGCTTAATCTGAATTCTGACGAAGTGGAAGAAAAAAGAGTACGGCTTGCTGCGATAAATCTTCTTAAAAAGAAATATGGTGGTTCTGTAAAAAGTATTCTTGAGTACCGTAAAAAAATAGGAGATGAATTTGAACTAGCTGAAAATTTCGGTGGAAAGATAAAAGATCTATCAGATAGTATTTGGATACTACGAAAAAGTGCAGGGAATTTTGCAAAAAAAATATCCGGTAATAGAATAAATACTGCTAAACTGGTAAAGAAGGGAATCGAAGAGACATTAAAGGAGTTAGGAATACCTAATCCTGAATTTAAAACTGAAATTAAAAGTATTAAAATAGATAAGGATAGCGGAGTAATTGTTGATGGAAAATTCTTTAGAGCAACATATACAGGAATAGACGAAGTTGAATTTTACATTACAACAAATCCCGGTGAAGATTTAAAGCCTCTTGCAAAGGTTGCCTCGGGTGGAGAGGTTTCGAGAATAATGCTTGCATTAAAATCTACCCTTGCCGAGAATGATAAACTTCCTTTACTAATATTTGATGAGATAGATGTAGGAGTAAGTGGTAGAATTGCTCAGAAAGTCGGCAAAGCATTAAAGAATCTTGCTACATTTCACCAGATAATATCAATCACTCATTTGCCACAAATTGCCAGTTTCGCTGATCATCATTTTACAATTGAAAAAATCACTCAAAATGAGAGGGCAATCAGTTCAATTAAAAAGTTACCTGAATCGGAAAGAATTACGGAAATTGCCAAACTGCTCAGTGGTGAAAAAATAACAGAAGCCAGCCTAAAAAGCGCCCGCGAATTGGTCAGTTCAAAGGAATAATTTTTGATCACTTGCTTCATTATTCTTAATTGATTTAATGAATTTTGTTTTTCCTTTGCTTACACTGAATATGAAGAAAATGGTCAAAATAGTTACAACTTCGATTTTAGTTGTTTTGTTTTCAATCAACAATACTTTTTCTCAGTCTATAGAGGAAACGCTTTCAAACATTTCTTCCGGAGCAGTTCTTAAATATTCTGAACCGGTAATAGATGCGTTTGGATCAAGTATGAATTCAGGATGGTTTACAGGTTTGCCTGCTTCATCTAATGGAATTCATGCAAAAATAAGGCTGGTTGGAGTCGGTTCGTTCTTCAATGATAGTTACAGAACGTTCAGCTATACTGGTCAATTAAGGTTAACTTCTGAACAGGTAGATGAAATTCTAATATCATCTGGTTTTGATCCAGGAAATGTTCAAATCTACGAATCAATTAAAAATGAAATCCTGTCAAGGGAATGGGAAGTAAATTTCGATGGTCCCACAATCACTGGTAATGAAAATGAGTATTTGAAAGTTAATTTTCCCGGTACGGTTATACAAGGTCAGACAATTGAAAGTTATACTCTTGAGCTTACAGATGTTAAGGGTTATTTGAATAATATTGATCTTCTACCATCCCCCGCATTACAACTGGATTTAGGAAGTTTTGCCGGAACAGGAGTATCCGTACGATATTTCCGCGGTATTAATTTATATGATATGGGAATAGTAGATGTTTGGGGTGCTGGAATCGCTCACAATTTAAATTATTGGCTTAATGAATCATTTCCTCTTGAAGTAGGATTGGGATATTATTTTCAAAATTTTCAGGTTGGTGATATCTTCAGTAACACAGCTTCACAGTATGGATTTTTTATTAGTAAAAAACTTGGCTCACGTGTATCAATTGAACCGTATTTAGGATTAACATTTGAAACATCAAGTAGTGAAATAAATTATAAATATCAATTTGACAGCCCGGTAGGTTCTCAGGAACTTCAACTCAACGTAGAATACGATGGAGATCAATCAACAAATCTTACTATAGGGACCAGTATTAATCTTGCGATATTTCTTATTAACATCGATTATAAATTTGGTGGTACAGAGACCGGAACAGTTGGAGTTGGATTCGGGTTTTAAATATTACTCTTTTTCACATCTTTTTTAAACCATACTATAAATCCTCAGTCTAAAAAATGGCGTATTTGCGTGATTGTATCACACGAATATGAATAATATTTTCATTATGAGACTAGGAAATAATTTGTTAACGACTTTTTACATAACAAATAGTAACTATTAATTAGAGTAACACTTGACAAATTAAGGGTTTTGTTGCGATTTAAATTTTAAAAAACGATATTAAAATGTCAGTTAAAAACAAGGAGGTTGCTATGAAAAAAGGATTATTTATTTTCCTTTTATATCTCACCTTTCAATTCACTTCTTCATATGCGCAAGTGGGCCTGGGAATTTTCGGTTTAGCTCCTGATGATGCTAAAGAATATTCCAAACCGCTGGCAACTTTTTTCGGAACATATTTCAATTCCGGATCTTATTACTCTGCTGATTTACCTAAAACATTTCAATTTAAATTCAGCATAATTGGAATGTATTCTTTTATAGGTGATGGTCAAAAAACATTCACACCAAATTCAGGCGTAGAAGGCTACAGTAATTCTGGTTCGACAAGTACATTTGTCGGGGAGAAAGGAACTTATCAGATTGGTCCCGGAGGTTTTCTCGCCTATCCTGGGGGATTTAACGTGAGCAGTGCTCCATCTGCCATCTACCAGATCGCCGGAGGCGCTTTTGGAACAGAAATAATGCTGAGATATTTCCCGCAGATTAATGTCGGAGATGTGTCAACGGGTTTATGGGGTGTTGGATTGAAGCATAATATCAGCCAGTGGTTTCAGGGGTTGCCTTTCGATATTGCTTTACAGGTTTTATACAACAATATTAACCTTGAAAATGAAAGTGATGATGAAACGGAATACTTAAAATTTGATTCAAAAAACTTTGCAATAAATGCTCATGCCAGCAAAACTTTTAATGATATGTTTATTATATATGGCGGTTTGCAGTATGAAAGTTCGACTATGGATCTAGACTATTACTTTCAGGACCCCAATGAATTATATCCATCAATAAGAGATACACGTCAGAGTACATCGGTAGATGGTGATAATGTTTTCAGGTTCACAGCAGGTGGGGCTATTCAACTATTACCGGTTGTATTTAACCTGGATCTCAATGTCACATCAATGTTTACGCTCACTGGTGGTATTTCACTGCAATTATAAAGGAGATTGAAAATGAAAAAAATATATAATTGTTTTTTCTTAATTCTAATCACATTCACTTTCTTTTTCAGTTCCGGATGTGATGTATTGGAGAAATTTTTCTTAAATCTTCCAATAAAGGAAGGTATAACAGCAACAGGTACCAGCACAACTATTGCCGAGAGTGATACTGTATACTTGCGTGATTATGATGCTTATTCGGATAATATTGATAAAATTATCAGCATTAAGTATTTAGACGCCTTATACAGAACTCTGCCTAGAGGCGAAAATCCTAGTCCTCCACCAGATTCACTTAACTTAACTCCCGGATTAGTGGGGAATAATATACAGGTCACTGTTACTGACGGTGATGGAAATCTGCTTTTTACAAGGAGTCTCCCAAGTGTTGCAGCAGAGGATTATTTAACAGAACCATACATGATTAGCTTAGAGGGCAGTGAGATAACTCTGATGAATAATTATTTAGAGAAAATTAAAGACGAAACCGAAAGGGATAATATCAGCTTCATTGGAACAATTACTATGAGTGGTATTCCTGCTCCGCCACCTGGTTCGGTTAACGTTCTGACAGGTCAGATTGAATTACTTTATGAACTTGAAATGGAACCTTAGAATTAGTGCATGGGATTCGAAGGGACTGTTTACAGTCCCTTTTTTGTTTGCCTAAAGCCTCGCCTTTCAATTTACAACTACAGAAAGTAAATTACCTTTTAATAAATCAGCTTTATCGAAACCTGTGAAACAAACAGCTTGCTACATCCACATCCCATTCTGTGATCACAAATGTATTTATTGTGATTTTTATTCTATCATCACTTCTGATAATGTCCCTTCTTTTTTAAGTGCATTGAAGAAAGAAATTAATGTCTTTGCGACTAAATATTCTGATGAACGAGAGATTATTTCAATTTATTTTGGAGGCGGAACACCCTCGTTGATGAAACCGGAATATATTTCAGAGATTATTGAAAAAGTAAAAGAAAAATTTAAAGTAGTAAAAGATGCTGAAGTTACCCTTGAGACCAATCCTGGCACTGTCTCTTTAGAGAAATTAAGGAAGTTTCGTCAAGCAGGGATAAACCGGATTAGTATCGGGGTACAATCTTTTAATGACAATGAATTGAAATTCCTTACACGCATTCATGATTCAGAAACTGCTATTCGGACTGCAAACGATGCTGCAGAAGCTGGCTTTGAAAATATCAGTCTTGATTTAATTTTTAATTTACCAGGACAAACGAAAAGCAAGTGGCAGATGAATCTGGAAAAAGCAATTGAGCTTCCTATTAAACATATTTCTACATATAGCCTGATACTTGAAAGAGGAACAATCCTTAATAAAATGGTTCTTGATGGAAAAGTAAAAATCCAGGATGAAGATTATGACGCTGATCTTTACGAGACTACAATTGATTTTTTAACATCGAGAAAATTCTATCAGTATGAAGTTTCTAATTTCACAAAACCAGGTTTTGAATGTGTTCATAATAACGCTTACTGGCATTATCTCGATTATTTTGGATTTAGTTGTTTCAAATTGAGACGTTATGTCTCAAAATGTTTCATTTTTCTTTCCACGGTCAAAGCCCGTTTTCAAGAATTACAGAGCTATTTCATTAGCAGAATCGAAAAATATTTAAACTCAAAAGGCCGGCAGATTATTGGCTGGGATGAGATCCTGGAGGGCGGTCTGGCACCCAATGCCGCTGTGATGTCCTGGCGGGGCATTGCAGGAGGTATTGAAGCAGCCAAACAAAAACATTCCGTTGTAATGACGCCAACGGACTATTGTTATTTTAATTACTACCAGGGAAATCCCAATCTTGAGCCACTGGCAATTGGCGGATATTTACCACTGGAGAAAGTCTATGAATTCGAACCGGTACCCGGGGAATTATCTTCTGACGAAGAAAAATATATTATGGGTGCACAGGGTAATATATGGACTGAG
>Ga0209536_100017573_pt1 | contig 10123 bp, 8 predicted proteins | sample DeeMarSeWOR28_12_FD_187461 | JGI IMG/M metagenome (GOLD analysis project Ga0209536, IMG submission 187461) | Marine sediment microbial communities from White Oak River estuary, North Carolina - WOR-2-8_12 (SPAdes) (version 2) | ecosystem: Environmental > Aquatic > Marine > Intertidal zone >... | reverse complement strand
TGGACCCGGCGGTGCGCGGCACCGTCACCGTGCTGGCGCCGGGTGATCTCACCCCAGACGAGCTCTACGAGGTGTTCCTCTCGGTGCTCGAACTCAACCGGCTGACCATCGTCGAAGGCGTCGGCTCGGACCGCATCGTCGGCATGAACAGCGCCCGCGAACTGGCGCCCGGCACGCCGCTTGGCAATGACTATTTCAGGGAGAAGATTGCCAATAACCTTGATGAACTAGCGGAGGCAAGACACCAGGCCAGGATTGAGGAGATTTCAAATATCGTGCAGGGAGAAGGACCAAACGGACTTCTCCGCGTTTGGGGCGATGCGATGGACGAGAATCTTGGTGGTCGTGCTGCCTACACCCTGCGCATGGAACAGATTGACCCATCCTTGATGAGTCCAAAGATACGCAATAAGTTCTGGACTGAGTTGAATACTCAGAACCGGGCGTATTGGAACCGTTCATGGGAAAGGCTGGATGATGTCTACGAAGGGATGAAGCAGGGTGCAAAGAAGCTGGGAATGAAGGTTCCCGATTCTGTGGATAACGGGTTCAAAGAAATATCGAAGGGATGGAAAGATTTCTTTTCCAGAAGGGATAAACTGCATAAAGAGTTCTTCGATGCGCTGGACGCCGGGAAGGAACCACCCCGAAAGTGGGCGGTGATTCAGTCGGAATTGGATGACCTGTATGGAAAGATGGATATTGCTGAACTAGATCACACCGCAGCGATTGACGATGCCATCACACAGATGGTCAGGCAGAGCAACCCTGATGTGGCGGACGCCTACGCTTCCTGGAGAATGGCAATGCGAGACCTGAGGCACAGCAACAGGACGCGTGTTGTTGAGTTCAGGGAGAGTATCAAGGGGCTGTCACCAAAAGGAAAGAGCGAAGCGTGGAGAGGATTTTGGGGAGAGTACAGGGAGAATATTGTCAAGATTTGGCGCAATGAAAGGGCGGGTATCTCCATTATGCAGGGGAACGAGACCGCCGCACAAGCCTTTCAGAAGATGTACCCGCAGGCCGGACACAACAACGCTATCCGCACCCTTGCGAACCGGTACGGGATTGAGTCTGCTTCAAAAACAGGCGTTCCCTACGACGATCACATCGTCAATACCGTAAATAAATATAGCAGGGGAGCGTATGAAGCCGCAGAAGCCCCCGCAGCAGCCGCAGCTGGAGAAGCGGCGGATGAAATCCTGACGCTTACACCGACGGAAGGGAAATACGGGCAGGGAATTTACACGAAGGTTCCAGACCAGTTCAACGAGCAAGGAGAACTGATAGAGTACGCACCCGTTACCCGTAATATTGCCTTTCATGCCGCGGAGAACGCGGGAGTGGAGACAGCCCCAGGAACAGCGTACCGTTTATCCAAAGATTACACAAACCCACTTACCGGAGATGAACTTGCAAAGGCACTATCTGAAGTCGGAGAAGAGGGATTAGGAGATTTGGCAAGACAACAGGGCTATGATGCAATCCTTGATGATGTGAATAAGGAATATGTATTATTGACGGATGACAATATAAAAGTTATCTCAGAGAAAATGTTTGACGAGGGAGAAATATATAGTACCGGTACTTCTTATGATGTTGATGTAGGAAAATCTGAATTTGTAAGGAGCATGAGGGAGGAGTACGGGATCCCTGAGGAGATTCCTTTAGAACCATACAAGCGACTCGAAGAAATCCCGTACCCGCTAGCAGAGGAAGCGTTCGAGGCAAGAAGGGTGTATTACGGAGAACCGGAAGTCAAGGTTCCAGAAGTAGAACCGCAGGACTTTGACACCCTGGCTGATATAACGCCGGTGATGAAAGAGTACAAGGCGATGACGCCAGATGAAGACGTGTTCATTGACCAGCATTGGTACGGGCGCGGGTACGAGGCATTGGATACCATAGAGAGGAAGACGCTGGAGCAGATGGGGAAACCACCCCTGAAGTTCGGCGACCTTTCACCGGAGCAAGCGGCAGAAGTAGAACGCTACATCACCCACGTCAAGGGGCAGATGAGCGATGCCAGGTTAGCGTCCATCCGCTATGCGGAGTATGTGAGAGATTCCGCACTCCTGAACTACAACCGGCGCTACAACTATAACAACTGGCTGGGGACTATCTTCCCATACGAATTTTGGACAACGCAGAGTTTGGCGAAATGGGCGGTACACTCGATTGATAGACCGGCGATGCTGTCATCGTACCTGAGACTGAGAAAGTTCCAACAGACCGCAGGGGCACCCCAGAGCGGGTTCCCATCCAGGTTGAAGAACTCATTCCGCATTGACCTTCCGTTTATGCCGGATTGGATGGGCGATGCTTTTGTTGACCCGCTCAGAGCATTACTCCCCTTTGATAACTTTGCCGCTATTCCAGAGCAGTTCCAGAGAGAACAGGCTACATTAGAAGGCAGGGCAACACGCCTGATCATGGATGGGGTCAACAACGGAACAATCACAGAAGAGCAGGCGAACCAGGCTATCAATGACCGGCAGGGGCAGGTGTGGGAAGAAGCATTAGCGCAGGCACAGGCCAACGATGCGGATGGAAAGACAGACGCCTTTGACTTTGCCAGTCTGATGATCTCTCCACACGCCCCGATTGTGTGGGCGAAAGAGCTTGCGGAAGGAACCCCGGAAGATATCGGGCCGTTCATGCCCATCGGCAGGACGTTCAAGCAAGCCTTCGGTGCATTAGGTATTGATGCCACCAGTTCCAAGTACAATGTTATTGCCAATATCCGTGAAGGACTTGGGCTGCCGCGGTTCGATAAGTGGGACGATTACAGAATAGAGCGCATGATCTCGAACATGGTCGCTATGGGAGAGATCCCCCTTGAAGAAGCAAAGAGAGCCATGATAGAACAGCAGGGGCCGGTGTGGGAACGAGCGCAGAAACAGGCTGCCTTTGAATATTCAGGAGGAAGTGGAACAGCGTTTATCTTGAAATTATTGGGTATCCCCACGAACGCCTATCCAGAAGGGGAGAAGCAGCAGCGCAGTTTACAGGATGATTTTGCCGCCGCATACGAGGCCTATGACAAGGGAGATGTTGACGCCCTGACAAACTTCTTCAATGCTCATCCAGAGTATGAAACAAGATTAGCACTCTGGAAGGAACCGGAGGAACGGCTGCAAAGTTTCCTTGTGGACGAGATATGGAGCAGGTATTTTGAACTCCCCAGTATACACAAAAGAGAGTTGAAGGACGCACTTGGTCCAGAATGGGAAACACTCTTTCTTGACCCTGAGACAAGGAACTATGACAATATCCCGGCAGAAACATTGCAGATATGGTTGAAGCTGATGGGGGGAGATCCCCCGGGTTCCCTCAACAGCGAACCCATGCCGCTGACGTTAGCCGATAGTGACGAGGCCTGGAGAGTGGAGCAGTTTTACAACCTGCGACGTGCCTTTTTCCCGAACTATTACGAACAGCAGCAAGAGTATTTTTCGCTGGATAAAGATGCCCGCAAAGTATACAGGCACAATCACCCCGAGTTGGTGAGATACTGGGACTGGAGGCGTGATTTCTTCCACCGCAACCCCGAGGTGGTGCCGTATTTGGACGATGACTTTGAGTTTGAATACAAGAGCGAGGAAGAAGCGAGAGCGGCGCAGCAATCTGAAATGCCGCAATACACGTTCGAGGAATGGGCTTATGTGATAGGAAGCAGGTCCTCCGCCAACGTCTTAGCCAGCGGTCAGATTCCCGCTGGAGCGGAGGACTACCTGAACGATATCGCCGAAGACCTCGGGATGACGCTGGACGAACTGATACTGGCAGTTCAGACCAGTAAAGATTGACAAATAAACCTTATCCGTTTACGATAGGATAACTTATTAATCCGATTAATCAGTTTATATCGAATAATTGGAATGTACCTTAAGAAAGGAGCAACAAGATGTTAGACAACCCGGAGAGCGCGGGAGCAGCCGTGGAACCAGCAGGGACGCCCAATCCTGAAGTTTCAAGGCAGCAACCGGACAGCCCACCTTCAGGCAGTCAAAGTGTCGATGAAATAGTAAAGCTAGTTCTGTCACATCCAGACTATCAGAAGGACAAGCAGAGCGTGAAAGATAAGCGCATCGCAGAAATTCAGACCAGTTTGGGTGAACAGGATGAGCGTTTAGCCCGACTTGCTAAACATTTGGGGGTTGACCCCTCAAAGGTAGCAGAGGCGCAGCGAGAACTTGACGTTGAGGATATGGTGCAAGCCTATCGTGACGGCAAACTCGTTCCGAGGGTTTCAGATCCTAACCCGCTGGGCAGCGGAAATACAGATTTGACTAAGGCAGTGACAGCCATCTTGGAGAAATCCAACCTTTCGCCGACTGACCCCGCAGTATCGTCATTCTTGCAGGGCGTGGAGGCAAACGATGTCCCCACGGTGCTTGCAGAAGTGGCGAGATTTGCGGTAGAGCAGGCGAATAAACCACGAGCAGGAGTAGCGGACGTGCCGTCACAACCGGTGGGTTCTGCCCCTGTAGTGGATTTACAACAATCATATACCGATGAAATGCTGGCTGCACGAGGCAACCGTACTCTCCTTAATGCTATTAAGGAAAAGTATAGAGAGGCCGGGCTGGACGTTGACCGAATTGGGTTTAACGTATAAGTCACTATAGCGGTCAGCAAGGAGTAATCAAGATGACCGCACGTTCTGGATTGATTCAATCCTATATCAACACCAATCCGCTGAAGCGGATGGTGACAGATCGCATTTTGCTGATCGAACCCTATGATATCGTGGCCTATTCTTATTTAGGCACCGACATGGGGAAATTCAACTTCACCAATCGTGAGAACTATACTTACGAATGGCTGGAAGATACTTTCAACGACCGCACCGACACCGTTGCTACGGGGTTGGCAAGCGATTCGACCACGACAACCTGTACAATCACCACGGCTGCGCTATTCCAGCCCGGCGATGTCTGGTTGTTTGGCACCGAGCAGGTTTGGGTGAGCGCAATTTCTGCCAGTGTTATCACCATCACCCGCGGCTTTGGTTCAACCACAGCAGCCACTCACGCTGATGCTTCGGCGTGTACCCGTGTCTCTCGTGCCCGTCCAGAGGGGGATGACGCAGACGACAGTCCGTCCACGGAAGTCTCGACAAACTACAACTACACTCAGATTTTGCAGCGCAGTGTGGATGTTTCTCGTTCCCGTGAAAAGATTGCCGATTACGGGGTGGCAAGCTGGACGAACTACCTGATTGACAAGTACATGAAGGAGCTGATGATGGACCTGGCCCGACTCCCATATTACGGGAAGCGGTATGCGGGCACTTCATCTGTTGCCCGTTACGCAGGTGGGTTACGCACCTTCATCACCGACAACCTGACCTATGCTACATCCACAGCTGCAACCGGTGGGACAGCACAGGCATTGACCCGTGACCACATTGATGACACCCTGCAAAATATTCACGCCGATGGAGGTGATCCTTCCTTGATTCTGACAGGCGCTCATGCGCAGCGTAAGATCAATGATATGTACGAGGGCTATGTCACCACAGAACGGTCGGAGTCCCTGGGTGGAGTTCTGATCAAGAACCTGATGAACCCGATTACGGGGAAGACCCTGGAAGTTGTGGTTGACCGCAACTGCCCGACCAATGAGTTCTGGATCCTAGATACCGGACAAATTGCATACTACCCCTTTGACCCATTCTTCTACGAGGAATTGGGGAAGACCGGCGATACCGCCAGCAAGGGACAGGTGGTAGGCGAATACGGCTTTACCGTTGCTTACGATAAGAGCCACGGCGCGGTGCTGGAGTTCAGCACTTCCGCATAAACCTTGAGTCACGTGATGGATGGGGAGGTTCATTCCTCCCCATACCGGACGTGAAAGGAGAACTATAATGCCAGGAGCTATTGCTTCAAGTCAAAGACCTTTTATCATGCGCAAAGGTATATCTCTAATGTCCGACCTGAGGGACGGATTAGTGGCAGGTATGCCCGGCGTAGGCAACGTTTACCACGTCGCCCAGACTACGAATACCGCTGTTTACAACCACATTATGCAGTTTGACCGCACTTACGAGGACGGTTCACAGCTTGTCCACACCACGATTGCATCCGCACTTTCCGCGACCGTGGAGTGCCGCAACGACTATGTGATCGTGTGGCCCGATGACAGCGACTACGACCTGACTGCTGCCCTTGTCTTGGACAAGAAAAGCGTACACCTGATTGCCCCATCCGGTATGGGATATGACCGTGGAGCGACCAACGCAGTTCGTATCGAACAAACCACAGCCGCAACCGCAGTGATGGCAATTTCGGACGCAAGTATCGAAGTTGCCGGTTTCTACCTGAAACCCTATATCGGCTGCTCACATATCACCCTCGCTGCCACATCCTACGCACCGAATATCCATCACAACACATTCGTGTTGAAGTGGACGACATCGAACGCCGCAGCCATTCTATGCTCGGGCGATGCTGGAGCATGGGGTTCGGTTGCCGAATCTAACTGGTTCATCAGCCAGGCTGGTGATGACCAGACCTGCGGTGTTATCGTGGATGTCCCCGCACCTGCTACCGGTGCCCGGGTGTGCAACAATGACTTCTTCATCGGTGACGGGAATACTGCTACCATAGCAATCCGCAACCTTGCCACGAAGGGAACAACCAAGGGTAACGACTTCATGGTTGCCGCAGGGGACGGAACCATCACAACCTGTGTTGTCCAGGGTGCCTGGGGTAACGCGTTCGGGAACCGTGGTGCCGTAGGAGCGGATGCGCTCATTGACGGCGGAACCGACGACATTTCAGCGGTTCAGAACTACAACTCTCTCGCCGGTGGTACGATTGCCGACGACTTAGACTGAACCTAATCTTATACGGCTTATGGGGGACTGGCCTTCAGTCCCCCGATTGGCTTTTATAAATGGCGAAACAACGCCGAAGAAAGCGATATCCGTTCGAGAAGAAGTACAGGGAAGTGGTACAGCAGGCGCAAAAGAAAGGCGCGCCGAACCACAACTTCAGGGGCAGTACGGTTGATGGAGAAAGGGAGAAGTTCGATAAGAACGAGCTGAGGATACGGTATTCTCCCGTAGCATGGGGGATGCCGTTCGACGAGATAGCTTATTCCAAGTTCTTCACCGTTTTTCTTCAACACGCTAACCTGATGCCGTGGGACACCATTGTTACCACAGAATCTACATACCTTCCATCTGCCCGTAACGAGATACATAATATGTATTTGGAAACGGACTTCCCCTTCTTGATGATGCTGGACAGCGATATCCTATTTCCTCCCTTCATCGTGGAGCGCCTTATGGCGCACAACCTTCCAATAGTGGGAGGGTGGTACAAGAACAAAAACAGGCTGAAGAAATACACACCGCACCCTATTGTGTATGACTTCATCAATATGAACGAAGACGGTGTTGCGAACTTCAAACACCGCGAATACCCGGGAAAGGGTCTCGAAAAAGTGGACGGTATGGGTGCCGGGTGCTGGTTGATGAAAAAAGAAGTTGCCCAGGCGTTAGGTAAGTCTCCTTACGATATGAACAAAGGGGGCGAAGACCTGAGACTGAGCAAGAGACTGATGGATTTAGACATTCCGCTTCACGTTGACTGGGATATCCCCCTTGCCCATGTGGGCGTGAGCTGGGTTTAGGAAAATATATGCCAACAAAAATCAAAACCCTGGAACGAAGACTTGCTAAAATCGAAAATTTGATGGGAGTGGTCGGGCTTGGAACGACTAAAGAACTTCACGATGTTATGGAGCCTTTTACCCATTCAGTGAATACGATTATATTCACACACGCCGATGAAGCGCCATCGACTCAAGGTACATGGCTCCAGGTGTACAGCGGAGAACTGCTGGGTTCCCGCCTTGGTACGGTGTACGCCTGGAAAAGAACGGCGTAGATGCAACGCTTCAAAGACATTCACAAAGGCGGTATCTGTGTTGTGATCGGGAACGGTCCAAGTCTTGACCGCACTCCGCTGGAGAAGATAGAGTATCCAACACTGGGTAGCAACCAGATTTACCGCTACCCGTACACGCCAACGTACTACAGCATCATCGACAAGGAAATGATGGAGGCATGCTTACCGCTGCCGGATGACTTCAAACCAAAAGAAATGTTTCTTAGAGCTGAGGCCTGCGTACCGGGGAACAACCCTGTTTATCCCATTATCGTCAACGGTTTCAGCGTGGACATTAATAACTTCATCGTCATGGGCGGAACGGTAAGCTATGCCCTCCTTCAGATTGCCTTCTACATGGGGTTCGAGACAATCCTTCTTGTGGGGATGGACCACCACTACCCCAAGTCAAGCAAACATGGAAGGTACCGCTTCGTTGCAGAAGGAAAAGACCCTGACCACTTTACCTGCAATGATGGAGAACCCTATTTTATTCCTGGAAAGACCTACAACCCGCCCGAACTGGACGGGGTAGAACATTACTACGAGATCGCAAAAGAACTGTTCACACAGGCCAGGCGCAGGATCATCAACCTGACTCCTGGAACGAAGCTGGATGTATTCAAGAAAGATAAGTTATCCAACTGGATATAAGGAGTTACCATGCCAACAATCCCAACCCAACCACATTTTAATACACAGGTTGTGCCCGCTACCACGGCAGCCAGAATTGCAACCAAGGATGTAACGATCTGGAAAATCATCCTCTACCCTGCTGCTGCCAATTCTATCGTGCAGCTGAAGAACGGAGCCACAGACACCGGCGATATCTTACTGACACTGGGCGCAATAGCAAACGGGCCATCCGTCGAAGCGGACTTCACTTCTGTGGGTGGACTTTACTTCTCCACGGGCTGCTTCTGCAAACCTGCTGGAACGGGATCTATCGCTTATGTCTGGTACACGTAACACGTCACAGGTGCCCGACTACGAAGGACCGGTAGGCAGAGAAAAGCGGGTTCATAAGACGCATTTCCCTGTCAGTAAAGAAATCAAGAGCGACAATGACCGCTGGGTTGAAATCAGACCTGGACGATGGCGATTAAAAAAGAAGGTGAATAAATGAGGAATATCCTACGCAGAATAAAACTGCATGATGCGATATCGGCTACCGCTAACGGCCCTGGATGGCCTTGCGAAGAGTTCTCTACCGCTGTCTTCCAGATATCGGGAACCTTTGTCGCCACGGTTGAGTTTCAGGGGATGGTGGATGAGACTAACTGGGTTGCGATTCAGTGTGTCAACCAGAATACCGGCGCGGTTTCAACAACCGCTACGGCAGCGGGGTTGTACTCCTGCTCCGTGGCAGGTCTTTTCATGGTTCGTGCGGTTGTCACCTGGACAAGCGGAACGAGCATCACCGTGTACGTGGGTGGGTCTACTGCCGGGAAAGACGAATCCATTGGTGCATCGAAGGACTCAGGCCCGAACCCGACCATCACCCGCACTTACACCACATCGGCGGATATGTCAACCGCTGCCGCTATCACCGCTTCCCCTGAATCGGGAAAGAAGATTGTCGCAATGGATATCCTGATCTCTTCGGATACGGAGATGAGCTTCATCATCCAGGAAGAGACCAGCGCGACCGGATTTGCGAAAGTGTTCCTGCCTGCGAATGGAACGGTGCAGGTCACATTACGCGGTTTTCTCAAGGCTGCGGTGGCGGATAAGAAACTGTACGGCAAGGCAAGCGCCTCCGGCAACGTGGCAATCACAGCGGTTTACTTCAGCGAGGCCTAAATGAGCATCGGCGGCCCACTCTGCGCTTGGCGTCCTAAGAACGTGTATATTGGTGCGGCTATGGAGTACCTCCTGCGCGGCTGGGACAGCACCGTCGCCAACCAGTCCTACACCGACGAGCAGGTGCTGGACACCGCTGCGGAGCTGGGCGATTTGTACGCAGGCAGCTTTACCGTCATCGAGAATGACGGCACGTTGAGCGTGGCGAATAATAAGCTGACGTTCACGGCGCAGAGTACGCCTGTGGGTGACGATTTGGGGGTGTATAGTTCAGTACAAACAAGAAGCCTCGGACAAGCATTTATACTTACTGCAAACCATTCGACGATTAATTCAGCCGATGGTAGTATTATACAAATTTCTGATGTTGTTGGTTGTGGCGCACCCGATAATGGATATTACATATATATTGTAGA
>Ga0209536_100017572_pt1 | contig 10123 bp, 6 predicted proteins | sample DeeMarSeWOR28_12_FD_187461 | JGI IMG/M metagenome (GOLD analysis project Ga0209536, IMG submission 187461) | Marine sediment microbial communities from White Oak River estuary, North Carolina - WOR-2-8_12 (SPAdes) (version 2) | ecosystem: Environmental > Aquatic > Marine > Intertidal zone >... | reverse complement strand
CCCCCCCCGGTGTCGCGCAGGGGTGGTATCCTCCGCTGCCCAAGATCGGCCTCTCGGAGTCGACCATCCTTTCCCGCCTTCCCTCAAATTCTGTCTCGCACATAGCACTCAGGGGATCAGCCCTGTGGATTGGGACAAGCAGGGGGGCCGCACGCAGCACCGACGGCGGAAGGCGATGGGAGAGCTTTGCTGACGAGCCTGCCTTTTCTCGCCCGGGAATCTTCGGCATAGCGATTCGCGAGGACACCGTGTGGTGCTCGACGGGGTATGTGCAGGAGGTCAATGGTGCCGACATTCAAACGGGCAGCGGGTACGCCTATACGTTGGACGACGGTGTGACGTGGTCTCGAGCCGAGCAGCCCATCGATTCGCAGGCTGACACGGTACTCCAGTATGGGATGAACCGCGTCCGGTTCCTGCCGGTGGTTGTACCAGAGCAGAACGTGACCTTCGATATCGCTCTTACTTCAGCGACAGTCTGGGTTGCGAGCTGGGCCAGCGGCCTCCGTAGGTCAACCGATCGAGGGGCCACCTGGGTACGCACGGTCTTGCCGAACGCCAGTCGGAACAGTATTGCCCCTGGAGACTCCCTGGGTGAGTATCTGGTGGACCCGAGGATGGACAACAACTTCCTTGCCTTCTCCGTCATGGCGGAGAACGACTCGGTGATCTGGGCGGGAACCGCGGGCGGGATCAACAAATCGACAGACGGCGGGCAAAGCTGGCGCAAGTTCACAACAGCCAACCAGTCCTCCCCGATCCTCGGAGACTGGGTGGTCGCCCTCGCGGTACAGAAGCGGTCAAACGGTGCTCGCATTTGGGCCACAAACTGGCCGGCGGATGGTCCCAACCAGCGGTTCGGAGTGAGCTACACTGAGGACGGTGGAGCGAGCTGGAGCACCTTCCTTGAGGGCATTCGAGCCTACGCCTTTTCCTTTCGTGATTCGATCACGTATGTAGCCTCAAGTGATGGGCTCTACCGGACTGACGATGGCGGGGCCTCGTGGATCCGCTCCGGCAGCATTGTTGATCCCCTGACCGGTGCGACCATTGCCTCCACCAGCTTCTTTTCGGTCGGGGCAATAGACGATACCGTGTTCGGGGGAGGAGTTGATGGACTCGTCGCGACAACAGACAGTCCGGTTGAACCGTTCGGCTTCAGCTGGCGAGTCATGCGCGCATCGCAGCCACTGACGGCAGAGGTGGAAGCCTATGCCTACCCCAACCCTTTTTCACCCCGCTTTGACGTCACCCGTATTCACTATCGTCTCCCCGGCCCCTCTTCAACGGTGGACCTGGAGGTCTTCGATTTCGGGATGCAGCGGGTCCGTACCATTCTCCGCGACGCCGTTCGGGCAGGACTGGGTGAATACGACGAGATCTGGGATGGGCGTGATGACCGTGGCTCTCCTGTTCCAAACGGCGTCTATTTCTACCGAGTAACTCCCTCCGGCGGCGAACCGGTCTGGGGGAAGATCATGGTGCTTCAGTGACAACCCACAGTCCAAGGCGAAGAGCCGCGGGGATACTACTCTTCCTCGTTCTCCTCACGGGCGCCGTTCCAATCCACGGGAGCGAGCTGGGGGGACAACCGGGTGCTTTCAGCCGCATGGGATTCGGTGCCCGCGGTATTGGCATGGGCAACGCCATGGTTGCTGGCACCGAGGGGGAAGTCGTGGGCTACTACAACCCCGCCCTGCTCCCCCTTATGGACCGTCGTTACGCCTCGGTGACAATGGGAATCCTGTCGCTGGATCGACGGCTGAATTTCTTGAGCGCCAGTATCCCGCTCCCCCCCAGTGCCGGCTTGTCCGTGGGCCTCATTAATGCCGGCGTAAGTGAGATTGACGGTCGTGACGCTGATGGCCGGCCTACGGGCCCGCTCCAGACCTCGGAGAATCAGGCGTTCCTGAGCTTCGCGATCCGGTTCAAGCCCGGCTTCAGCTTGGGACTCAACCTTAAGCTGTATTACTATCAGCTCTATACAGACATCTCCTCAACGACCGTGGGCATCGACCTCGGTGGAGCCTATCCCCTCACCGATGAGATCACGCTCGGCCTTGCGGTCCGGGATATAAACTCCAAATACAAGTGGGACACTTCGACGCTGTACGGACAGAATGGGCAATCAAGCGAGGACCGCTTCCCTCTGCTCTACTTGCTTGGTGCGTCCTACCGCCTCCCCGGTGGGATGGGTGAGTTCTCGGCCGAGGTCGAACTCTCTGATCCTGGAACAATGCTACTTCGGGCGGGAGTAGAAGTCATCCTTCTGCCGGAGGTGCTCATCCGGGCGGGTCTTGATCGTGCGGATCTTCGTGATTCGGGCAACGGCGTGCGTCCCACGTTTGGCTTCACGCTACGGCGAGACCTGGAGGCGTGGGTACCAGCCGTCAACTACGCCTTCGTGGTGGAGCCATTCGCTCCGACGGGAATGCACTTGATCTCGGTATCGGCAACGTTCTAGGCAAGGGATAATGATGCAACCTTTGCGGTCACTTCTCCTGTTGCTTGTCGGCCTCGCCACGGGAACTCACCAGAGCCTCGCATCCGCCGGCGACTCCGGGATGCCCCTTCTGAAGATGGGACTTCCCGTACGCGCCACAGCACTTGCCGACGCAAGCGTATCGTGGGTTCGTGGGGCCGCAGCCGCCTGGCACAATCCAGCCGGTGTGCGGACGGCGCAGGGGACCGTCGAGCTCATGCTTGTTCACCGCGAGTGGATTCAAGATGCTCAGCTGGAGTTTCTGGGGGCTTCTTTTCCACTGGGGGAAGGCAACGCACTGGGCTTCTCCCTTGCCACGCAGTCAGTCCCCGAAATCGAAATCCGCACACGTCCAGGCGAGCCGGAGGGGACCTTTAGCGCGCGCACGCTCAGCGTCGGCCTCTCATACAGCCACGAGATGACTGAAAGCATCCGACTCGGGGCGACGGCCAAATTCCTATACGAGAAGATCCTCATTGACGAAGCCTCTGGCATAGGCTTCGATGCCGGCGTCCAATGGCAGACTCCCCTTCCCGAACTCACCGTTGGTTTCGCCCTGAGCAACCTTGGCTCAATGAGTAGCCTGAGGGATGAGGCTACAACGCTTCCCTCGATGGTCCGCACTGGCGCATCCTGGCAGGAAGAGCTCGAAACACTTCGCGCTTCTGCCTTTCTCACCGCAGACTTGCTCTATGTGATACCCGAGGGGGCAGCTTACGGGGGCCTGGGCGGAGAGGTGCTGCTGTGGGAGACCGTTGCTCTCCGCGCAGGATATCACCTGGGATCAGAGGGTCGGGGTTTAACGGCCGGGCTTGGCGTTGCCCATGGGATCCTCAGCGTCGATTATGCCTATGCGGCCATTGCACGCGACCTTGGTAACGCCCATTCAATCGGAATCACGCTCTCGCTTCAGTGATCACCACCCCGGCCGAAGCCCGGATCCCCGATCTGTTCGACGTCTTCCTTGCGTCTGCCCAGCTCATGAACCTCCTGCACAATGCGGTCGAGGTCTACCATCGATCTGCATTCGAGGTTGAAGGGACATTCCCGCTTCCAGCAGGGGGAGCAGGCCAGCCCTTCAGGGATGAGCTTCAGTCCCCGATCAAAGAGATCGATTTCCGTCCAGCAGCTGACACCGAACCAGACAATCACGTGCTTCCCGAGGCCGATCGCAGCGTGCATGCCGAAGGAATCCCCCGAGATCACGACGTCACACAAGTTGATGTAGCAGAGCCCCCGACGAACCCCTTCGGTCGTCGGAGTATTGAGAACCCTTCCGTCCGTCCGGCGTGCAATCTCGGCATTGCGCAGCGTGTCCTCCGGCCCACCTAGCAAGAGGAGGCGTGTCCCTCCGAGTGTCGAGAGGCGATCGATGAGTTCAACATGCTGCTCTATGCTCAGCTTCTTGTTGGCGTAGAGCTCTGAACAGCCGGTGTTGAACCCCACCACCAGGGGCTGAGGGACGCCGGCAGAGCCTCGCAGTCCGTGTTCACGGGCATAGGATGAACAGAAGCCCTTCTCCTCAGGACTAAGCACCACTGCATAGGGATCCCGTCGATAGGCAAGGCGAAACTGTTCGCACAGGATCTGTGGCACCGTCTTTGTGTTCCTGCGGAATTTCCACTCATCATCGAGCCCCATCAAATAATTCTCCTCCGCCTCTCTGTTTAGAGGAATAATGACTCCGTTTCTATTGATCCCGAATCCGAGCTTCTCGGTTGCCGACACCAATCCAGTCAGCGCCCCCGAACGACGTGACTTGTCGACGTTCAGAACGAGGTCGAAGTGTAGCTGCTGCAGAACGAGCCATGCCTCCGGTTCCCAGCGATATACTCGATCCAGCCCAGGGACATGTTCCAGCAGTGGCGCCGAATTGGGAAGGGTCAGCCAGGAGATGTGGCTACGGGGATACCGTCGCTTGAGGGGCTCAATGATGCTGGTTGTGACAAGTACATTACCCATGGCGTCTAGATTGATGATGAGGATCCTCGTGCCGATGGGGGTGGGGTCCACGCATGCCTCATAGCACCGCGTGGCCGGGCGACACGGGCGGTATCCAGTGAAGTGTTTGCAGTCAGGGACAGACCAAGCTCTGGTCCCCTGCCCGATCCCTGCCTTCGGAGTGTCTTTGGTGCGTATCCGTTTCTTGCTACCCATACTTTGTTCTCTCTGCCTCAGCTGAATGGTGGAACTCTCGCTTCCGTAACTCCTCCCCCCACCGACTCCGATGCCCCCGGTGCTGCGGCCGGGGTCCGGCTCGGACCGAGGGCACGGCCCAGGGTTTCAGCACAAGAATAGCGCAGGAGAGCTTCAAGTGCAAGATTCTTCCTCAACCCCTGGCAGCAGCAGATGCGAGGCGATGAGTGTCTGAAGGAGTGATCTTCTTGACAAAATGCTCGTCCTGCTCTACCTTGCTTCAGAGGGACGAGAGGTCACCTTCGGCAGAGCAACGCTATCGCCGATGGCCGTTATCGGCTCCAGGGCGAGCGTCTGGAACCGAGAGCCTGACAACAGGACAGTTCTATGACGGATGAGCTCTCTGATCTGCGGTGAGTCGGTCCCCCTCCGGATTGTTCTCTTTCCTGATCGCGTGTCGTAGAGAGAGCACGGAACCCCGAGTCGCAGATTGGCGGAGTGGCTTGACCTGACCGTCGTTCACGGTGCGATGATTCATTGACCGAGCGTAGAAAGCGGAACAAGCGTTTTCTATCCAGCCACAATGAAGGAGACCCTCCGATGCGACGCATCCATCCGTGCAAGCAGCTCCTGGTGGCCGCCTTTCTGGCAGTGGCGCTTCTTGTTCCAGCATGTGGCGATGACGAAACACCCTCCGGACCCCTTGGACCTGGAGCCGCCCCGACCATTGCCTCATTCACAGCGACGCCAAGTACCCTCGCCGCTTCTGGTGATTCCGTCGACTTGAGATGGAGCACGACAGGGGCAACCTCCGTCGCGATTGAGCCCGGCGTTGGGTCAGTGACTCCCGTGGACAGTGGATCGGTGAGGCGGTTTGTCTCTGCGACGACCACATTCACATTGACGGCATCGAATGCAGCGGGGAGTGTATCTGCCGACGCGATCGTCACGGTCAGTCAGGTAACGACCATTACCGTGACCGGACGTGTAGTCAATACGTTTGGCACACCGCTTCCGAATACGCCGGTCATTATTTCGGGCCTTCCCCCCACGACATCCGATGGCAACGGGGACTTCACCGTCACGGGGGTTTCTACGCCCTACGATGCCACGGTCGTTGCCGTCTCCACGAAACGCGCAATCGTCTACAAGGCGCTTACTCGGCCTGATCCCACGCTTTATTCCGTCGACCTTACCCTGCTCTCCTTCCCGAACACCGCAACCGTTTCCGGGACGATCACCGGGGGAACGGGATTCCCCGAACCATTGGATCACAGGACCCTGGTGGCATTCGGATCCGATGAGGCAAGTGGTGGGAGCTCGGCCAATTCCACCTCGGGAGCCTATAGCTTCACCACGGGATGGGGAGGCCCCACGACGACCACGGGGACGGTTCATGCGCTTCAGTGGCAAGAATCAGCCGGTCTGCCGGTGACCTACAAGGGGTACGGCACCAAGGAGTCTGTCGCTCTGGCCGACGGGGGAACGTTCCTGGCACAGAATGTCACAATGAGTCCCATCCCCACGGTGAGCATGAGTGGGAACGTGACCGTTCCTACTGGCTACACGCTCTCGTCGAAGAGTGTTGCCGTGCTCCTGGGTTTGGCAGGTTCGATCACGGTTCTGTCCGACTTCACTTCCTCGCTATCGTTCACCTACCAGACGCCAAACATTCCGGGCAAACTCCTCCAGCTCCAGGTCAGGGCCGCGTCGAGCCTGGGCACCTCACTTGCCTGGAAGGTCGGCCTCGCTCCCGATGCGAGCAGCGTCAGCATCGCTTTGCCCGCATCCCCATCGCAGAGCCTCCCGGTGGACGGGGCCACAAATGTGGACACGACAACGACTTTCTCGTGGACCCCCCTGCCCGGCGGTGTGCATATGGTCTACTTCAATACGGGCGGGACCGATCCTGACTACTACGTTCTCACCGCGGGAACGAGCGCCTCCATTCCGAATCTCAATGCCATCGGCCTTGCGCTGCCTTCGAGCAAGGCATACACATGGAATCTCCTGGGATTTGCCCCTTTCGCCACTCTCGATGATGCGGCAGGCCCCGGGGGCTTCATTCCACCTCAGGGGGTGAATCAGACTGCAGACGGAGCAATTACCACCTCATCTGCGAGAAACTTCACTACGAAACCATAGCCGTCGCCCCACCCCGAGCTTGGAATCCGGACCCTTCGACACCGCTCCACGATAATGTGTCGAAGGGCCCGGTCGTCTCCTGGTGCTCTCCTCGCCCTGCAGACACCCGGCCGCGCCAATCCAGAGGGACCCTTCGGTTCAGGGATGGCCATCGGCGGCTGTGGACCGCATGTCCGGCAAGGCTCGCATCGTTGCGATCAGCCAACCGGGACACTTGTCGCAGTCTGCTCCACTCCCGCTCCACCTGCCCAATGCACATAAGAGCCCCTGGCGGATCAACCGACGGTCAACGCTGGCTCATCACCTGTGAGCATCGTCCGGGCCTCCTCGTAGACCGACTCGACGGAGAGGTCTTTCATGCAGGGGAGTCCGATGGGGCATGAGGTGAGGTTACATCCAAGGCAGTTCAGGCCCTCACATCGTACCACCCGATGATTGTTGCCGATTGGACCTTGGAGAAGAGGATTGGTGGGGCCGAAGACTGCGAGCACCGGCGTTCCCATCGCCGCAGCGATATGCATCGGTCCCGAGTCATTCGTTACCAGGAGCGCACACCGCTCCAAAAGCCCGGCCAGCTGGAGGAGAGAGGTCTCAGGGGGGAGAATGCCTCGGTTCGTCATGGAGCCGGCGATGCCTTCTGCATCGGGCCGTTCGCCGGGCCCCCAGAGAATCAGAATGCGAGCGTCATGTCGCGTGACCAGAAGGTCTGCCAAGCTCGCAAATCGGTCCCCTCCCCATCGCTTGGTATACCAGCCACCTCCTGCGTTTATCGCGACCAACGGTCCCCCCGAGGGAACCGCCGTGTTGAGAAATTCGACTGCCCACGCCCGCTCCTCGGGGCCAAGAGTAATGCGCGGGACACGTGTGTGGATGGGGAGCCCGAGGGCCTGAAGAGCATCGAGATTGAATTCGGTGTTGTGGACACGATCTCCTCTTGGCTCCACGCGGTGATTGTAGGCATAGGTTCGCCCGCGAAAGCGATACCCGACGCGGTGCGCAGCCCCGCTCAGTCGTGTAACCAGGGCGGTGCGGGGGTTGCCAAAGAGATCGACAACCAGGTTGTACCGCTGTCGGCGAACAGTCCGGATCAGGTCGACTCCGCTCATGCGGCTACGGTCAAAGATCTGAACCTGGTCAATTGCCGGATGGTATTTGAGGAGGTCAGAAGCAGCTGGCTCTGTCAGAAAGTGCATCTCGGCGCCAGGGAATCCCCGACGGAGGTTATCCAGGACCACCGTCGAGAGAAGGACATCCCCGATAGCGCGAAGCTTGATGACCAAGATCCGTCGGATTGACGCCGGCTCGAGGAGGATGCTCATTGCTGCAGAGCTCCTCGGGAGATCCGAGGTTTCTCCTTGCCGGATCTGTAGGAGCACATGGAGAACAGCGGACAGCGACCGCACTGTGGATGAGTGGGGCGGCAGAGGGTCCGTCCGAGTCTGAGAAGATTCAAATGAAGAGAGTAGGCTTTCCCTGGCGGGATGGCCACGGCCACGCAGGCATAGGTCTGGTCTGGGGATTTGCTGTCGTGGGCCAGCCCGACGCGCGTCAACACGCGATGAACGTGAACGTCCACCGGAAACACATCTCTTCCCAAGGAGAAAAGGAGCACACACGCCGCGGTCTTGATGCCGACCCCGTCCAGAGCGCACAGTTGCGTCAGGGCGGTCTCATTCGGCACACGCCGAAGATGGCCCATGTGAAACTTCCCGTTGAGTCCCTGGAGGATACGGTGAATCCTCAGGGCCTTTTGCCCGGCCAGCCCCCCGCACCGAATGGCCGCTGCAATGTCCCGGGGCGAACTTTCTGCTACGAGCTCCCAGCGGGGAAACCGTTGTTTGAGTTCCCGGTATGCCCGGACGCTATTGGCCTCACTGGTATGCTGAGAGAGAATCGTTGCCACCAGAGCATCGAGCGGCGCCAGCGCTCGGTGCCTTGGTTGCGGCACCCCCCACGCCTTTTCCAGCGCACGTGTGATGCGCAGCGCCATTCGCCGGTCCTTGCGCACCGATCCGTCAGACCGCAGGCGTGGTGAATTACCCGGTGCGGTCCCAGTGCTCAGAGCAGAACCTCTTTGCCGTACAGGGACCTGCCCCTCAATGAACCTTCTCCCCGTTTTGCTCCGGAACGGCGCGGACCCAATCACCAAAGGCATTGAGCTCTTCCATCCGGCAGGACCAGACCAGCCTGTCTTCCCAGACGGTGATATCGGGGCAACCGTCGCACATGCTCAGTGCTCCGCCCGGCATAAAATCGGCCGGTTGGATGATCATGACCGACTGCATGTGGAGGCGATCGAACAGGAGGTCGGGAGACCGGGCGAGATCATGCAGATAGGCACCGGCCGTGCGGGCGATGCCCCGATCCAGCATCGACAGAAGGAGCATGCTCTTGCCACGCTTCAGAACATCCGGCGTGGTGTAGGCTAGATACGTCCCCTTCAACAGATGATGCAGCGTCTGTGAGATCTCCATAAACCGGGGACCCGCATACCCGTAGATTTTCTCCTTCGTGCCGACGCGCATCGTCAGGAGCCATTTGAAGTGGTCCGGCCGTTCCGTCCCGTTCAGGTACGCACAGGGCTGAAAATCGGGGTATTGCTGCCGGATGACCTCAACGATGTCGGTCGAGAGAATCGAGATCGTCTTCTCCTCCTCGATGGCGTAGGCAATGGGCGTCATGTCGATTTTGGAGCCACCGACATAGTATTCATAACCCTTATGAACCGGGGCAGCACGATAGGCGATGAAAACCAAGATATTGACGATGTCGATATGTTCCTGACCCCAGGCAACGACCGCGGGGACTTCCTTTAGAGTATGCGCATACACAGTGGCGTTGAACGCACAGGAGATGTCGCCTAGCTCCGCTAACATTCGCGCGTAGTGCAATCGAAGCTCGTTCAGCTCGACCTCCGTCTTCCCGCGCATGTGAGGGCGTCGTTGCCCGCTGTCAATATGAAATGTGAAACCCCGTACGCCCGCTCGCTTCAGCGCCTTGAGCTTCTCCATTGTAAGGAGTTGGCCATTCGTGTTGAGGATCGGCTTCTGCCCATCAGCGGCAATCATCTCCACGATGCGTTCGATTTCCGGGTGTGTAAGCGGATCGCCCCCGGCGATGGACACCCCATCGGTTTTTCGCAGTCGCTTGAAAACATCGAGTTCGCGGCGAATCTGCTCCAAGGATTTGTGAGCATTCGGGTCGTTCTTTCGGTAGCATCCCTCACAGTAGATATTGCAGGCACTGGTCGGCTCAAGCCAGCTGATGGCATTGTCTGGCAGCGTCCAGGGAAGTCTGTAGAGGTCCTTATGGTCCAGCGAGGCGCTCATGATGAATTCTCCAAAATGAATCGGAATGAGG